>Ga0182015_10000021_pt1 | contig 203020 bp, 167 predicted proteins | sample 712P3MmetaG_FD_120478 | JGI IMG/M metagenome (GOLD analysis project Ga0182015, IMG submission 120478) | Permafrost microbial communities from Stordalen Mire, Sweden - 712P3M metaG | ecosystem: Environmental > Terrestrial > Soil > Wetlands > Permafrost | place: Sweden: Stordalen | collected...
ATCTTATCGTGCGGACAGGGCGCAATTCGCCGTTGCGCTGAACGTCGCCGTGATTGCGCTGACGACGAGCCTGCTGATGTGGCTGGTGGCATTCCTCGATGTCGGGGGCGAATGGTTTCTGATGTGGCAGTCGCAAATATGGAATGGGCAGGAAGCGGCATTCCGAATGTTTACCATTGTCGGTGTGGTGTTTTTGGTTGTGGTGCAACGCGAGCCAACTCCCGATTAGTCGTTCACCAGGCACTGGATTGTATACTCTGACCGAGAATTGAGGTATTTATGGCGCCCGGAGTCATCCTCGCAATCTTCCTTTTTTGGGAAGCTATCTCTTCAAACCAGACCGTAATGCTCAGTCTTAACGCCGGTTCAGATTCGACACACATCGAAATGGAACACTTCGTTCGGTCACTCACTGGGAAATGGTCTATCCAGTTCGAGATTGGTGCGACTGCCGACCTTCCCAAAGGTGGAACTGGACACGGCGAAGAAGTGTGGAAGTCTGGCCCCGGCGGCCTGTCTTTCATCGAGGAATATCATTCGGTAGGCGACGAAGGAGATATTACGGGTCGGGGTATCTTCTGGTGGGACGAACATTTGCACCGCATTCAAGTTCTATGGTGCGCAAATTATCTGCCCGACGGTTGCGAGATTATGAGCGAGGGAGCGTCTTGGGATGGGGACCGTCTCATTCTAAAAAATCGATGGGAATCAGGCGGTAAGACGCACTTCGTGAAAGAAGTCTTCTCCGATATTTCTTCGACCTCGTTTACGCAAACGATTTTTCAAGGCGAAAGCTTTGAAAAACTGAATATCGCGTACGTCTTTCATGCAAAGAAAGAATCCGATTCGTCTGCAAGCTCCCGGTAAGTCGTTTACCGGAACCTGGGCAAAGTTCCAACTTTCACTTGGCGTACTTTCTCTGAATTTCCATCTGTTGACGCGCGCTCCTAGAGAAGGCGGCGCTCACGTCGTACGCGCCGCCACCCCTCTAACTAGCGCAATGCTCTGAAGCCCGCGCGCACCTCTTCTGAAAAGATTTTCGGCTGTTCCCAAGCCGCGAAGTGGCAGCCCTTCTCAACCTTATTGAAATGGATGAGCTTGGGAAAGGCCTTCTCGGCCCAGCTGCGCGGGGCTGGATAGAGTTCGTCGGGGAAGACGCTCACGGCAACCGGGATGGAGACGCCTTTGGCATTGAAATACCCGAGTTTGCCCCAATTCTCCCAATAGAGACGGGCGCCAGAAAGCGCTGTGTTGGTCAACCAGGTGATCGTGATGTTGTCGAGGATGTCGTCGCGCGTGAGGCCTTCAGACTGTCCGTCAAATACGCGCGCGATGAGCGCGTAGCTGCGCGCGTCGTGATCCAGGAAATAAGCCGCCAGGCCGACGGGTGAATCCGCGATTCCGTACAATGTCTGCGGTCGCAGCCCCATCTGGAACCCGTACGCAATTCCCTTTTGATATACGAACTGCAAACGCTCGTAAGCGACCTTCTCATCGGCTGAGAGATCCGCTGGCGCCGGCGCCCCGGAAAAAGCGGCCTTGTCGATGTCGACTGGAAAGATGCCAGGCATGTTGGTGTGAATGCCGAGCAACTCCGGAGGCGCCTGCAGGCCCATTTCCTCGGTGATGACTGCGCCCCAATCGCCGCCTTGCGCTACGAATTTCGTGTACCCGAGGCGTTTCATCAGCTCGAGCCAAGCACCCGCGATGTGCGCTACATCCCACCCGGGGGTGCTCGGTTTGCCTGAGTATCCATAACCCGGCATTGACGGAATCACCAGATGGAACGCATCGGAGGCGCTTCCCCCATCCGCCGTGGGATCGGTCAGCGGATCGATAATCTTCATCTGTTCGATGATCGAGCCGGGCCATCCGTGCGTAACGATCAGCGGCAACGCATTTTTGTGTTTTGAACGGACGTGAATGAAGTGAATGTCCAGCCCGTCGATTTCGGTGATGAATTGCGGCAGGGCGTTCAGTTTTGCTTCGATCTTGCGCCAGTCATACTCTGTTTCCCAATAGCGCGCGAGCGCCTGCATCGTCGCGAGCTGTACTCCTTGGGATGCATCTGTAACCGTTTCTCGTTCGGGCCACTTTGTCGCGTTGATGCGTCTGCGCAATTCGGTAAGTTCCGCTTCCGGAACATTCACCTTCTGAAACGGACGAATAGCATCTGCCTGCTCGCTGCTTCGTTGTGTACCAGTGGTTTGGGTCATGGTGTCCTCCTTTTGACTGGCTTTGGATTTTTTCGTCCATTGACCCGGCGATTATTATTTTACGTCTCTGGAAAGACGAACTCCGTCACTGAGCGGCGGAGAGCCTATCACAGATGAACGTCCTGAGCATTAAGTCCCGGTAAGTCGCGTAATCGGAAACTGGCCTACCACCCAATCCCCGTGTGCAGTGCACCGCACCTCGCTTTTGGATTAAGATACTTACCCCAGCGCCAAGGGCGCTGTCGGCCGCGTCCCAGGCCAGACGGCTCGGCGCAGGCTTCCCCACACCCGGGTAAGGAGCTCGTTTGCGCACGACGCTGAAGATTGTTTTGCCATTAATCATCAGCGTAGCCGCGATTTCCCTGCTTTTTGCCGGCTACCAGGTACGCACCGAAAGACGAATTCTGCGCAACGACCTCTCGCGGCGCGCGGAAATCCTGGGCGAGAGCTTGCAGGAGAGTGTCGAGCCGTTACTCGACCATGGCCGCGAAAAAAACTTGCAGCGCCTGGTGGACCGCTTTGGACAGCGCGAACACTTAAAAGGCGTGGCGGTCTACGACGTGGACGGCAAGGTTTTGGCCATCACCCCGGGCTTGCCACCGGTTTTCACCTCGCGTCCGCCCACCGCAACACGCGCTTCGCAAAAAGACACTGGAAACGGAGAATTCGTAAAAGTTGACGGGCAGCCCTTGCACATCTACGCGCTGCCGTTGCATACCGACACAAAGCTGGCCGGCGTACTGTCGTTATTCCACGATACCAGTTACATCGACACGCAGTTGTCGCACACACTTCGCGACGCGCTCCTGACCGCGCTGATCCAGACGTTGTTGATTACCGCCCTCGCCATGGTGCTGGTGCGCTGGACGTTTACCAACCCATTGACCCGCACGGCCAAATGGCTGCGCACCATGCGCACTGGCCAGACCCATACTCCCCCCACGCTTCCCGAGGGCGAGATATTTGACCAGTTGCATCATGAAGTGACCCACCTGGCGCGTGACTTGAACGCTGCTCGAGCGTCCGCCGAAAAAGAGGCCAGGCTGCGCGATACCAATGCCTCGCAATGGACTTCCGAGCGTCTACGCGTAAGCCTGCGAAATAAACTCAAAGATCAGCCGTTATTTGTAGTGTCCAACCGCGAACCGTATATGCATGTGGTCAACGAAAACAAATCCGTCAACGTCATCGTTCCTGCCAGCGGATTGGTTACCGCGCTCGAACCTGTTTTGTTGGCTTGCGATGGCACGTGGATCGCCCACGGCTCCGGGAACGGTGATCGTGCCATGGTGGATTCGCACAATCGGCTGCGTGTGCCCCCGGACCGCCCAAGTTATACGCTGCGCCGCGTCTGGCTTACGGAAGAAGAAGAAAAGGGATATTACCAGGGCTTCGCTAACGAAGGTCTCTGGCCGCTTTGTCACATCGCCCACACCCGCCCCATATTTCGTCCCGACGATTGGTTGCACTATCAGCAGGTGAATCGGCACTTTGCGAATGCTGTGCTGGACGAAATGGAAGGCACGGAATCGCCGATCCTGCTGGCGCAGGATTACCATTTCGCGCTGTTACCGCGCATGGTGAAGGAAGCCCGTCCTGATGCGCGCGTCGCTATCTTCTGGCATATCCCGTGGCCTAATGCCGAAGTGTTTGGCATCTGCCCATGGCAGCGCGAACTGATTGACGGATTGCTCGGCGCCGACCTCATCGGCTTTCACACCCAGTCTCATTGCAACAATTTTCTTGAAACGGTCGATCGCGCCGTGGAAGCCCTGACGGAATGGGACCGCTTTGCGGTCAATCGCCAGGGACACGTCACGCGTGTGCGTCCATATCCCATCAGTGTGGCTTTCCCGGAACATTCGCCGGCGGTGAACGATTCGCGCAACACCGGTGAAGAGCGCGCCGCGTTGTGCGCGGAATTGGGCATAGAAGCCAGCCTGCTTGGCGTGGGCGTTGATCGCGTGGATTACACCAAAGGAATCGTCGAGCGTTTCCGCGGGATCGAGCGCTTTCTGGAACTCAACCCGGCGTACCAGCGACGCTTCACGTTTGTGCAGATCGGTGCGCCGAGCCGCACCGACATCGAGCGCTATCGACAATTTCTCGATGAAGTCAGCGCCGAGGCCGATCGTATCAACGCCAGGTTCCAGGTTGGCAAATGGAAGCCCATCGTTTTTCTGCGCAAGCATCATTCGCACGAAGAGATCGACCGCTACTACCGCGCCGCTTCCGTGTGCCTGGTGACCTCCCTGCACGACGGCATGAATTTGGTGGCCAAGGAATTTGTCGCCGCGCGCGATGACGAACGTGGCGTGCTGATCCTCAGCACTTTTGCAGGCGCCGCGCTCGAACTCACCGATGCGTTGCTCGTAAATCCCTACGATGTGCAACAGCTCGCTGACGCCATTCACCGTGCCGTGGATATGCCCGAGGACCTGCAGGTTGCTCGCATGCACCATATGCGCGTCCATGTGCGCGAGCACAATATCTATCGCTGGGCCGCCAATCTGCTATCGGACTTGACGGAGATCCGCATCGATACTCCCGAGCGCGCCGAAGTACCGTAAAGCCATCCTTAGTCGCTATTCATCGGCCTAAAACCCAAAGGTTGCCTGTTTCAATTTGATACCACATTTGTGTTCGAAAATATTTGCTACCCAATTTCTCGGTAACAAAATGACGCACATCTACAATCTATTCCCTATAAATCTGAAAAATTAAATGTAAAGTTCGTAAATTACATTACTTCTTAAATATTACTCTTCCCTCTCAGAAAACCCGTCGCAAGCCTCCTTCATCAAAGTGAAAGAGCAAAAACTTAAACGCAGTTGCTCGGGGTGATGTGGTTCCATTCCATCTAACCGTTAGGAGACAGGTATGAAGCGCATTGGGTTGTTATTTTTATTTGTGGCAGCCTTCGCCGTGCCGGGTGCATATGCTCAGGACGACAATGATCATGTGCAAGTCGGCGTTTTTGCGGACTATTTCCGTCTTTCCCAGACCGACAGCGATATGTTGGGCGTGGGAGGTCGCGGATCATTTCAAGTTTTTAAGCGCGTGAAGCTCGAAGCGGAAATGGCCTACGACTTCAGTAAGACGTTTACGGAAGGATTCACCGATAATTCCACCGGCACCGTAACTTTCCAGCGCACCGATGTTCGCGTACTTCATGGTTTGTTTGGTCCTCGCGTAAATCTTGGTAAGCATGCCATTCAACCTTTTGTGACCGCCAAGGGTGGCTTCATAAATTTCAGATTTGATAATGCTCCCGCTACCTTTGGAACCTTTACGAGCTCAGTCTCTGGTCTCCGCAGCAGCGATGTTATGGCCACGTTCTATCCCGGCGGCGGGCTTGAAGCGCACCTCGGCCCCATCGGACTGCGCCTCGACGTCGGCGATGAAATGTATTTCAATAACGGCACGCACAACAATTTGCGTGTGGCGTTCGGTCCGGTGATCCACTTCTAACATCGTCCAATATTTTCGGCAGGCGTTTTCAAAACGGGGCGAGGGCTTTGTCATTAATCGCCCCTTTTGTTTTCCGCGCCACAAACTGCCTTCCTTTTTGTCGTGCTAAGATTCAATTTGCCCGGCTCAAGGAGAGCATCCATGAAGTGGACTCCAGGCGGCGAAAGTCCGGACATTGAAGATCGCCGCGACGATACCGGCGGTGGTGGCGGGGGATTTCAGTTCGGCGGGATGCACATCGGCATCGGCGGCGCGATCATTCTGCTCATCCTTAGTTTTGTCTTCAAAACCAATTTCTTTGCGCTTCTCAGTGGCGGCGGTTCGGTTGCACCCTCGCCGTCCGCGGTAAGCGATCCGAATCTGCCGCATGGAACGTCTCCACAGGACGAATCCGAAAAACCTCTGGTGCAGTTTATTTCTTTTGTTCTGGATGACACCCAGAAAACGTGGACAGTAATCCTTCCCCAGCAGGCCAACAAACAATATCGGCACGCCAAGCTCGTCCTGTACCGCGATTCTATCCAGTCCGGCTGCGGAAACGCGCAATCTGCGACGGGCCCGTTTTATTGTCCCGAGGACGAAAAGGTTTACATCGATCTGGGGTTTTATGACGAATTGAAGCGCCGTTTTGGCGCGCCCGGGCAATTCGCTCAGGCCTATGTGCTGGCCCACGAAATCGGCCACCACGTGCAGAAGATTCTGGGTATTGAGGCCCAGGAGGTTCAGCTTCAACAGCAGAATCCGCGCATGAGAAATGCCTTGTCGGTGAAACTGGAATTGCAAGCGGACTGCTTCGCGGGTATTTGGGCGCAGAACACGCAGCAGCGCGGCTTACTGGAGCAAGGCGATATTGATTCTGCGCTGGGTGCCGCCGCTGCCGTGGGTGACGATCGTCTGCAGAAAATGGCCACCGGTCACGTCACCCCTGATTCCTTCACCCACGGAACGTCTCAGCAGAGAATGACCTGGTTCCGCAAAGGTTTCGACAGCGGCTCCATTTCCGCCTGCGATACCTTCGGCCAATAGCCGCTCTCTCAATCACACTGATAAGAAAAAATGAAAGCCCGTGCTTCATTTGCACGCGGGGCTCCCACACCTCCGATCACGGGGTCACCGGAGCCACTTATAAAGCTTCCGCTATGCAACGTTTCGAGTCGTCTGGACTTAAACGATGGTGGCCAGGCCGTGATGGTCAAAATTCAGGCGCCAAAACTCCCCCGTTTCCTTGACTTGCTCGCCCCGCGAATCAATAATGATAAAGCATGTACTCACGCGCGGAGGCGCTGAACCGATGTTCCTTGACGTCAAGGAGCTTGCCGTTCGCAAGCTGCGGATACGAAAGACGTATGCGCCCGGAAGCGTTGATTTTCATTCCTCGGAGATCAAGCAACTCGACCCGCTGGAAGTAACCGCCACTGCCGAATTGCTCGAAGGCCAGATTCGCGTAGAAGGCCAGCTCGACACCAAGATCGAGCTGGTTTGCGCCCGCTGCCTGGAGCCGGTAGTGGAAGAAGTGAACCGCGCCTTCGATCTTTTCTACGCGCCCTTGCCCAAGGACGCCAAGCCGAAAGAGGACCGGCTGAAGGACGACGATACCGAAATTGGATTTTTCCAGGGTGAAGGACTCTTCCTGGCCGATGTGGTGAAAGAGCAGGTGCTGCTGGCGCTGCCCCTGAAGGTTATCTGCCAGAGCGACTGCCGCGGCTTGTGCCCCAATTGCGGCGCTAACCTGAACCACGAAGAGTGCCGGTGTGAGACCCACGCGACGGACCCACGATTGGCCCCGCTCGCGCGCCTCAAGCAAGACTGGCTGAAAAAACAATAGTTTCTGGGCAAGATTGCCCAATAATCTCCGCCAGCGCGCGGAATAAGGAGCAGTGCTATGCCTAACCCTAAACGACGGCATTCGAAAAGGCGCACCAGCACGCGGCGCGCAAATGACTTTTTGACCAAGCCGGCCCTCGGCAAGTGCCCGAATTGCCATGAAATGAAGCAGCCCCACCAGGTCTGCCCTCACTGTGGCTATTACAAAGGCAACGCCGCGCAAGAATCGGCCTAGCTCGCTCTTTTTCTGTAATCTGCGGACGAAAATCCAATGATCACAATCGCTGTTGACGCCATGGGCGGAGATCACGCGCCCCGGCCTGAGGTGGAAGGCAGTGTGCTAGCCGCACGCGAGTACGGCGTGCACATCCTTCTCGTAGGCCAGGCCAACGTCCTGCGCACTGAGCTGGCCAAGCATTCGCCGGACGATCTGAACATCGAAATCGTTCCCGCCAGCGAAGTGATCACCATGGACGATCATCCGGCGCAGGCCTTTCGCAGGAAGAAAGACAGTTCCGTGCACGTAGCGGCGCGGCTTGTTCGCGAAGCGAAAGCGGACGGGCTGGTGAGCGCAGGAAACACTGGCGCCGTGATGACCGTCGCGCGATTTTTGTTGGGCACTCTGGAGTCGGTCGATCGTGTAGCTCTGGCCGCGCCTTTCCCCAACGCCAAAGGGGGCATCTCCGTTTTGCTGGATGTGGGCGCGAACGTGGATTCCAAGCCCGAGCATCTGGTGCAATTCGCGGTCATGGGTGAAATGTATTACCGTGCCACCTTTGGGAATCGCCGGCCGCGCGTGGGGCTTTTGTCCGTCGGCGAAGAAGAAATCAAGGGCAACGAATTGACGCGCGAAGTTTATACGCGCCTCAAAAAAAGCCCGGTGCACTTTGTAGGCAACGTCGAAGGCGGCGATCTGTTTTCCGGTGTAGTAGACGTCATCGTGTGCGACGGTTTCATCGGAAATATCGCGCTGAAAATCTGCGAAGGCCTGGCGCTGGAAATATTTGGCTTGCTGAAGAAGTCCATTCAAAGTTCGCTGGCTTCGCAAGTGGGATTTCTTTTTTCGCGTGGAGCGCTGAAAGGTTTGAAGAAAACCATCGACTACACGGAATATGGCGGCGCGCCATTGCTGGGCGTGCGTGGCGTATGTGTGATCGGACATGGCCGCTCCAATGCCAACGCCATCAAAAATGCTATTCGCGTCGCCGCAGGTCTTGCGCGTGCGCAAATGAACGACAAAATCGAACAGGAGCTTTCGGCCGCCGCGGTACACCCAGACCGTTCCGGCGTCCGCGCTTAAGGCGCACAGATAGGAAAGACAGGTAAAAATGGGCAAAGTTGCATTCGTGTTTCCCGGGCAGGCTTCGCAATATCCCGGTATGGGCAAAGAATTGGCGGAGACCTATCCGGTCGCTAAAGAAGTCTTTGATGAAGCCGATAAAGCGCTGGGATTTTCGATCTCCAAAATGTGTTTCTCAGGTTCCGAAGAAGACCTGAAGCTTACCGCCAACACTCAGCCTGCGATCTTGACGTGCTCGGTCGCCACCTATCGTGTGCTCGAACAGAAGGGTCTCGCGCCCGATTTTGTTGCCGGGCACAGTCTGGGAGAATACTCCGCGCTCGTGGCAGTTGGCGCTCTGAAATTTGCCGATGCGGTGCGGCTCGTTCGCAAGCGTGGCACCTACATGCAGGAAGCGGTGCCCGCTGGCAAAGGCGCCATGGCGGCCATCATGGGACTTTCGCCCGCCGTCGTTGCCGATGTTTGCAAGCGCGCTTCAAATGGCGAAGTTTGCACGCCGGCAAATTTGAATTCACCCGATCAAACGGTAATTTCCGGCGACGCTGACGCCATCAAGCGTGCCGTAGAACTGGCCTCGCAGGCAGGCGCCAAACGCGCCACCATCCTAGCTGTCTCCGCGCCGTTTCATTCCGCGCTGATGATGCCTGCGCAGGAAAAGCTAGCTCGCGATCTCGGAAAAATCCATTTTGAAGCGCTTCGCGTTCCGCTGGTCACCAACGTCGATGCCGACACCATCGAAACTGGCGATCAGGCTCGCGAAGCCTTGATTAGACAGGTTTCTACCGCCGTGCGGTGGGAAGAATCGGTGCGTCTGCTGATCGAAGAAGGCGTGAACACCTTCGTGGAAGTTGGCCCCGGCAAAGTGTTGACCGGCTTGTTGCGGCAGATCGAACGCTCCGTTGCGGCGCTAAACGTCGAAGACGAAAGCAGCCTGCTGAAGACCGTGGAAAAAATTGCCGGAGCGCGTTCCGACGCGGCCTGAGGTTTTGGCAGCGTTGGCTTGATGCGAGAGCTTTCCAGAAGTTCAGGGGACGGTTCCTGGATGTTTAGTTTGAAAGATAAAGCCGCGTTGGTTACCGGTGCGTCTCAGGGCATTGGCTGGGACACCGCGCAGGCTCTGGTTGTTGCCGGCGCTAAGGTCGCCGTTGCCGCGCGCACGGAAGAAAAGCTGGCTCTGCTCGTCGGAGAAATCACCGCCGCGGGTGGCGAAGCCGTAGCTATAAAGATGGATGTAGCCGACGCCGAGCAAGTGAAAGCTGGATTCAAGCAGGTCCTCGACAAATTTGGCCGCCTGGATATTTTGGTCAACAACGCGGCCATCACCCGCGATGGTCTTGCCGTACGCATGAAGGCTGACGACTGGGACGCCGTTCTTCGTACCAACCTGACCGGCGCGCATCTGTGCATCCAGCAGGCGCTGGGCACCATGATGCGTGCACGCGCGGGCCGCATCATCAACGTGGCCTCGGTCGTGGCGCAAATGGGCAACGCCGGCCAGGCTAACTATGTCGCCGCGAAAGCCGGCTTGATCGGATTGACCAAAGCCATCGCTATGGAAATTGCCTCACGCAACATCACCGTAAACGCCGTAGCTCCCGGCTTCATAGAAACACCGATGACCAATGTTTTATCCGACAAAGTGAAAGAGGAACTGAAAACCCGCATTCCGCTGGGCCGACTGGGCGTGGCCCGTGACGTAGCCGCCGCGATCGTGTTCCTGGCCAGCGATGAAGCCGCCTATATCACCGGACACGTGTTGGATGTGAATGGCGGCATGTACCTGGCTTGATGTATTGGCGAAAACAGTCGTCAGAGGGCCGTTAAAGTTGACCTTGCAGGATACGGTGACTAGAATGAACGGGTTATCGGCGCCATCGAACATGAGCGGTACGCTGGCACTTACGCCCGAGTAAACGAAGAATTAATTTTCCAAGAACAACCTTGAGCCTGCACGGTAAGAGGGGCAAACCAAGCGATAGCAGATCGCGGAGGACATCGGAATGGCCAGTGTGGAAGAACGCGTAAAGCAGATTATCGTGGAACAGCTCGGCGTCGATGAAGCGGAAGTAACCCCCACAGCGTCCTTCGTGGATGACTTGGGAGCGGATTCGCTCGACCAGGTGGAATTGGTAATGGCCTTTGAAGAGAGCTTCGGGATTGAAGTGCCCGACGAGGACGCCGAAAAGATGACCACGGTAAAAGACGCGGTCGAGTATATCGATAAGCACTCCAAGGGAAAGTAAGTCACGTTCTCATCACCTGAACAGGGAGCACTGAAAAGTTGACTCGCCGTGTAGTTGTAACGGGCGTTGGATTGGTCTGCGCGCTGGGCATCGGCACCGAGGAAACTTGGTCTAACCTCATTGCCGGGCAAAACGGCATTGGCACTATTACGCTCTTTGACACCACCGGATTCGACTGCACCATTGGCGGAGAGATCAAGAATTTTGATCCTTTCCGGTGGATCGAGAAAAAAGAATTAAAGAAAATGGGCCGGTTTATCCAGGTGGCCCTGGCCGGCGCGGATTTTGCCATAAAGATGTCGGGATGGAAGCGTGAAGATTCCGATCTTGATGAAGTAGGCGTTTACGTTTCCTCCGGCATCGGTGGATTCGATATCATCGAGCGCGAACACATCAAGCTGATGCAGGGCGGCCCGGGCCGCATCTCACCTTTTTTCATTCCCTCCGCCATCGTTAACCTTGCCTCCGGACACATTTCCATTCGCTATGGCGCCCGCGGGCCTAATTCCGCAACGGCTACGGCATGTTCTGCGTCCGCGCATGCCATTGGCGACTCCTTCAAAATTATCGAGCGTGGCGCTGCGGAAATGATGATCTGCGGCGGTACGGAAGCTACCATCACGCCCATGGGTGTCGGGGGGTTTGCTTCCATGAAAGCGCTTTCGACGCGCAACGACGATCCCGCTCATGCCAGCCGCCCGTTTGATTCCGACCGCGATGGATTTGTGGTCGGAGAAGGCGCAGGCATTCTGATCCTGGAATCGCTGGAGCACGCGCAAAAGAGAAATGCTCCTATCCTTGCGGAAATTGTTGGCTACGGAATGTCCGGCGACGCATATCACATCACCCAGCCGGCCGAAAATGGCGACGGCGCTTTCCGCGTCATGCGCGCGGCGATGAAGGATGCCAAGCTGACGCCCGAAGATATCGGCTACGTGAATGCGCATGGCACGTCCACTCCTTTGGGCGACGTGATTGAAACGCGCGCTTTGAAGCGCGTCTTTGGTGATCGCGCCAAGCAAGTGCCCATCAGCTCCACGAAATCGATGACCGGGCATTTGTTGGGTGGCGCGGGAGGGTTGGAAGCGGGCATCAGTGTGTTGGCTTTGCGCGACCAGATCATTCCCCCAACGATCAACCTGGAAAAGCCCGATCCTGAGTGCGATTTGGACTACGTGCCCAATGTGGCGCGCAAAGTGACTCTCGATTATGCGCTGTCAAACTCGTTTGGGTTTGGCGGCACAAACGCCGCCTTGATTTTCAAGCGCTGGAGCGGCAAGTAAGCTTCTTCGCTGTTTGCGTTGGGTCAGGAAAATATCGTGAAAATCATTGTCTGTATCAAGCAGGTTCCCGCCAAGGATGCGCCTCTTTCCATAGCCGGTAACTGGATTAAAGAATCCGACATCGGCTTCGAGATGAACGAACCGGACAGCTACGCGCTGGAAGAAGCACTGCGTCTCAAGGAAAAACACGGCGGGGAAGTGGTGGCGCTTTCCATGGGCCCTGAACGCGTGAAGCAAACGATCAAGGAGGCTCTCGCCAAGGGCGCGGACCGCGGCATTCACATTGCCAATGATCAATTCGCACAACTCGATCCGCTGGGCGCCGCCAGAACGATTGCCGAGGCATTGCGCAAAGAAAATGCTGATTTGATTTTGACCGGCCTGCAAAGCGACGATCACGGTTTTGGCCAGACAGGCGTGCTCGTGGCCGCCCTGCTCGATTTGCCGCACGCTACCATCATCATGCAGATCGAAGTGCAGGATCAAAACATTCGGCTGAAGCGGGAACTGGAAGCGGGCTGGTTTCAGCACATCGAATGTCCGCTGCCCGCGGTGCTCTCCATTCAGTCCGGCATCAACAAAGTCCGTTACGCCACGCTGAAAGGCATCATGGCTGCCAAGAAAAAAGAGATTGCTGTGATTGCCGCCGACTCCCTTGGCGCGAAGCCCGAGCCCACGCAGAAAATTGAAAAAATATACGTACCCACCAAGACCAAGAAAACCGAATTCCTGACCGGCACGCCCAGTGAAATGGCCACAAAATTGGTTGAGAAATTGAAGTTTGACGCCCGCGTCATCTGATCGCGCAGACTGCCTGTTGAGAATCGAGTATATCAATGAAAATTCTGGTCATCACCGAGCAGCGCCAAGGCAAATGGAATAACGCCAGTTTTGAAACTCTGGTAGCCGCGCAACAAATCGCTGCCGACACGGGTAGCAACGTCAGTGCGGTTGTCGTGGGGAAGGGCGTCGGGAACTTTGCCGATGATGTAGCCGCGAAAAATATCGGGGAAGTGCTGCTCGTCGAACACGATTTACTCGAAGTCTACACTCCGGACGGCTACTGCGCAGCTTTGTCGCAAGTCATCCAGTCCGCTAAGCCGGATTTGGTTTTATTTCCCCATACCTATCAGGTACGAGATTTCGCTCCGAAACTCGCAGCGATGCTTGGCAAAGGCATGATTGCCGACTGCGTCGGTTTTCATAAAGAAGGCGACAAAATTGTTTTCGTCCGCCAGATGTTTCAGGGTAAAACCGTTGCGGACGTTACGTTTCAAGGCGCCGCGCCGTGGTTCGCATCTTTTCAATCCGGCGCATTCCGCGCGGATCTTTTGACCACGCATCCCGGCGGCAAAGCTCCCATAAATAAAGTTTCCGTGGAATTGAAACCGGAACAGATTCGCACCAAGCCGCTCGAACTTTTCAAAGAAGCCAAATCCGCAGTCGATCTGACCCAAGCCCCCATCATCGTTTCGGTCGGCCGCGGAATTAAAGCTCCGGAAAACATTCCCCAGGCGGAAGCGCTCGCTAAAGCGATCGGCGGCGAAATGGCAGCATCGCGTCCGATTTGCGACGAAGGCTGGCTCCCCATGGAGCGCCAGATCGGCAGCTCCGGGCAAACCGTCGCGCCGAAGCTTTACCTGGCTCTGGGTATCAGCGGCGCCATTCAGCACGTTGTGGGGATGAAGGGCGCGCGCACTATCGTAGCCATCAATAAAGATCAAAACGCACCGATTTTTGAAATTGCCGACTATGGCATCGTCGGTGACATTTTTGAAATGATGCCTGCGCTCACCGCTGCCCTTGAAAAAGCCAAGACCTGATCAACTCTTCAATTTTGGATGTCCGCCAAGTCCGGCTCCGGCATTTGCTAGAATCAAATAATGACCGTACAGCGCGAGCAACTGGAAGCGGATGTTTTGATCGTCGGAGCAGGGCCGGCTGGTCTCTCCTGCGCGCTGCATCTCGCCAATCTCATTAAAAAACATAACGAAGCCGGCGGCAAATCCAGCGGTTCGCCCTTGTCCGCGGAAAATATCTACGTCCTGGAAAAGGGACGTGAAGTTGGCGCGCACCAGCTTTCCGGCGCGATCATGAATCCCAAAGCGCTCGCCGAACTGGTGCCCGATTTCAAAACGACCGCACCGCTGGACACTCCGGTCACCGAAGACGCGGCATTATTCTTTACCAAAAATTCTTCGGTTCGCTTTCCGCTGACTCCGCCGCCGTTCAAAAATAAAGGCAACTACGTAATTTCTCTTAACAAGCTCGTGAAATGGATGGGCGGCCTGGTCGAAGCCGCGGGTGTGAATCTGTTCACGCAATTCGGCGGCGCTTCCTTGATTTATGAAGGCGATGGAATTGCCGGGGTTATCACTGAAGACAAAGGCATCGACAAGAACGGCAAGCCGAAAGATAACTTTACGCCCGGATACGAACTGCGCGCGAAAGTAACGGTCCTGGCCGAAGGAACGCGTGGCTCTCTCACCAAGCAATTGGTGGAGAAAAAAAATCTCGCCAATATTAATCCGCAAACCTACGGCTTGGGTATCAAGGAGCTGTGGGATGTGCAGCCGGGCCGCATCAAGCCCGGCTTCGTGGCGCACACGCTGGGCTGGCCAATTTCCACGGATATGTATGGCGGCGGCTGGATTTATGGGCTTTCCAACAATCGCGTATCCATCGGATTGGTCGTTGCGCTCGAATATGCCAACCCGCAATTCGATCCGCACGCGGCGTTTCAAACCTGGAAGACCCATCCGTTCCTTAAGAAGATTCTCGATGGCGGGAAGCTGGTGCGCTACGGTGCAAAATCTCTGCCGTATGGCGGCTGGTACGGCATGCCAAAAAATTATCTGGATGGCGGCCTGATCATCGGCGATTCAGGCAGTTTCCTGGATTCCCAAAGGCTGAAGGGCATTCACTTGGCGATCAAGAGCGGCATTCTCGCTGCGGAAACAATCTTCGAAGCATTGAAGACTGGTGATTTTTCGTCGAAAACTCTCAGTGCCTTTCCCCACAAGGTCGAACAAAGTTATATAAAAAAGGAATTGTGGGAAGTTCGAAATTTTCATCAGTCCTTCCAGCACGGTTTGTATGCGGGCCTGTTTCAGACCGGTCTACAATTTATTTCTGGTGGCCGGGGGCTGATCGATCCGATGCGCAGCCACGAGGGCTACCGGGCGTATAAGAAACTCAGTCGAGATCACGGCAACGACGCGTTGAACACCCAGCCAGAACGCTTTAAAGGCGACGGCAAACTTACTTTTGACCGCCTAACCGACGTCTATCACTCTGGAACTCGTCACGAAGAGGATCAACCGTGCCACCTGATCGTGCGTGATTTGAGTGTTTGCGCCACGAAGTGCGTCGTCGAGTACGGCAACCCCTGCCAGTATTTCTGTCCCGCCGCGGTTTATGAAATGGCTAAAGACGCCAACGGCAAATCACGCCTGAAAATCAATGCCGCCAATTGTGTGCACTGCAAGACCTGCGACATCGCTGATCCTTACCAAATCATCGATTGGGTTGTTCCTGAAGGCGGTGGCGGCCCGAACTATGAAGGCATGTAGCTAGGCGAATTCGAATTTGAAACAAAACAAAAACGCCGCCAGGACTTGGCGGCGTTTCATTTTTAGTTTGTCGTAAAAAAAAAGTTTAGTTTGGCGACAGACCGTACACGCTGACTTCGCTTGCCGTTCCGACGTACACCTTGCCGTTAGCTACCGTCGGTACGCTGAACTTTATCCCTGCGCCAGCCTGGTCTGCGGACTTCGTCGAACTGTTCCACAACTCCGTGCCCAGGTTGGTGGCATCGTATGCGTGCAGTACTGCGGGACTAGCGTATTCGATAGCCCAAACGATACCGTTCGTCGTTCCCAACGCCGAAACGGAAGGCGTGCTTCCCGGGAACCCAAAGCTGCCCGGAGATTGCGACGCTGGTGAGGTCGTAAAGTTTCGAGACGTGGCGTTAAACGAATACGCTTTGACGTGGTCGTTTACGAGTCCGATATACATGGTGTTCTGCCAGAAGGCTGGTGTCGCGAAGATGCCGTTGGATAGCGTGAAAGACTGTACCACCCCGCTGTCGTTACTGGTGTTTCCGCCCAGATTATCGCGGTTTAGCACGAAGAGCTGTCCGACCTTGCCTCCACCGATAAGCAAATGCGGGTTCGGGCCACTCGTTGCATCTACAAGGACGGCCGTCCCCCCGGATCCTACGTCAAGGTCGCCGCTGCTTAGCGAGGCTTGGTTGCTTGGAGCGAAGTAGCTCAGAACGCTCATGGTGCCCGCCGACAACTTTAGAAAGCTGTCGCCAAATTGGGTGCTACCGTCGAAATTTCCGTTGCCGGTAATTACGTAGAGGTTACCCGAGGAGTCTGCCGCTGGAGCACCGCCCGCCATCCAGATCCCTCCGTAGCCCGCGCTTGGATCATCGTTAAAGGCGGCGGTTTGCGCCAGCGTCGACGGGTTGTAAGCCAAAACCCAACCGTAATACACGGGGTTGTCCCCGTGTGAGGCGTACGCTATGTACAACACCCCATTCACGAGCGCCAATCCCGCGCGCTGGTTTTGCCTCAGAGCGTCGAAGGTAATTCCACCGGACGTAAAGGCGATCGCCGCAGGACTGTTAGCCTTCTCCGATCCATCCGTTAAAGACATCGCGTGCAATCGCTGATGGAATGTTGTGGTCCCTGAGGTCGTCTTGGACTTCGACACCAGATAGAGCGTGTTTGTGGACGGATCGATCACCGGAGTCCCCACGATGCCGATATCAGGCGTTAGATCCGTGGTGTTAACGTCGTTGCTGGACACCCAGGTCTCGCCCGATGCCAGCAAGCTCTTGGACCAATATGTCTGGCACGGTGAAGCGTCGGCGTCGAAAGCGTAAACAGTGTCGTGTTCCGTGGCGGCAATCACGATGTTATGCGTTCCGCCTCCGATCGCGACGTTTGCCACCCACAGAGGCTGCGCATACGCCGAGGCATCAATAGTGCAGGCGAAGCGCTTGCCAAACGTTGCAGCCTTCACGCTGGTGGTGTTCAGTGCATATTCCTGCGAGTTCACCCCGTCGCGCGACAAGTCGTTGTGATAGGTGTACACCCCTGCGAGGTTTGTAATGGCCACGCTTGCCGATGCGGAAACCGTAGTATCGGCAACGCTGATCGCCGATACCGTGTGGGTTCCAGCGCCCGATGGCGGCGTATAGACTCCGCTGGCGGAAATGGTGCCGACGGAAGCACTGCCACCCGGAATCGTATCGACTGCCCACGTTACGGTTGTTGTTGTCGTGCCCGTGACTGAGGCTGTGAATGTTTGGGCTTCGCCGGTGGTAAGTCCCACGCGAACCGGGCTAATGGTTACAGAAATTCCGCCCGTAACCGCCGTTGTCACCGTGATGGTAGCGGAAGCTGTCTTGGTTGTGTCCGTGACAGATTTGGCTGTGGCGGTCACGCTAGCTGGCGTAGGAACACTTGCAGGCGCGGTGTAAGTGATTGCCACACCCGAAGCGCTGGAAGCCGCCGACAACGTGCCGCAAGCTGCGCCGGTGCAGCCCGCACCGGATAATGTCCAGGTTACGCCCTGATTTTTCGTGTCGTTCTGCACCGTTGCGACTAGGGAGTGTGCCTGGCCGGTTTGTACCGAAACGGCGGTAGGGTTCACCGTCACCACAATCGCTGCTGGTGCTGCCGAGGTAAGCGTCAGGGTCGTTACCGCCGACTTCGTGGCGTCTGCAATCGAAGTCGCAGTTAGAGTCACCGTGGCTGGCGCTGGCACAGTCGCAGGCGCGGTATACGTGATAGCAGTACCCGAGGCGCTGGAGGCCGCCGATATCGTTCCGCAAGTGGCGCCAGTGCATCCGGTACCCGTCAATTTCCAGCTGACACCTTTATTCTGAGAATCGTTCTGGACCGTTGCGGTCACGGCGTGGGTCTGGCCGGCTTGTACCGAAACCGAGGTCGGGTTCACCGTCACTATAATGACTGGCGTCGTCGCAGAAATAACTGTCAGGGTCGTTACCGCCGACTTGGTCGCGTCTGCAACCGAAGTCGCAGTCAGCGTTACCGTGGCTGGCGTAGGCACGGCCGCAGGCGCTGTATAGGTTATGGCCGCGCCTGAGGCGCTGGACGCTGAGGATAACGTTCCACAGGCGGCACCAGTGCATCCGGCGCCTGCCAACGTCCAGGTGACACCTTCATTCTGAGAATCATTCTGGACCGTGGCGCTGAACATCTGCGTATGCCCAGCCTGCACCGAGGCCGTGGGTACCGATGTTGTAACTACAATCGGGGGCGTGGCACCGGCTGTAACCGTGGCCTGTGCGCTCGCGCTCTGAGTGGATTGAGCTTGCGAGATGGCGGTTATCGTCACAGCCGCCGGCGATGGTACTGCCGCAGGAGCAGTATACATTCCGCTGGTGTTGATCGTGCCATGTGTGGAATCCCCGCCTGCCGTTCCATTAACCTGCCAAGTGACCGCCGTATTCGTCGTATTTGTGACGGCGGCGGCAAATTGTTGGGTCTTGGAGACCTGAACACTAGCGGTTGGCGGAGTTACGGTCACCGAGACCGTCTCTGGGGTGGTACGGCTTGACGACGAGGACTGTACCGCAGCGCATCCAGAAAACGCCAAAACAATTCCAAGTAATGTCGCGACCGGATAAATGAAGCGTGACCGCACAATATTGCGCAATGCCATAATTAAGGGTTCCTATGAAAAGCCAGAATTTTACTCGTTTATGAAAACTTCAACCCAAATGGAACTGCTGCCGAACGCAGTACCGGGCGGGTAGCAGGGACTCTTAAAAGCCTAAAAGGGTTAGATTTAAAAGTAAAGCCGGTGATTCTCTTAGATAACTACAGGGAATCGATTAGTGATCAGCGCGCGTCGACGGCCTCCCAAGCGGTTGGCGATTCCATGTCTGGAAAAGCCTGAATCGACTCCGGACCTCAAGTCGTTCCTACCCGGGGGTTTCGGGAATACTTATTTTAGCTGCCCGCAACGAAAAGTAAAGGGTCGAACTCAATTGTTAGAGCCTTTTAAGACTTGCCAGGCCAGAGCTTGCGAACGAAGCTGCGGACGCGGTCCGAGAGCGTATCGGTCTTTGGAGCCGCAGGCTTGGAAGCAGCGGGCTGTTGATTTGGCGGTGCAGAAATAATTGCTGTAGCTTGGTTAGGCTTCGGAGCGGCGGGGATAGGCTCCTTGACCGCCACAAGATCACCCTCAACACGGCCCTGAAAAATCAACGTTGGCCGCACGCGAACCCTGCGCACCAGCACAATCATCTTGGGATCAATTTCCGGTTGGACTGCGGCTTTCGCGTCAAAGATCAGCGGCGGCACAAAAACCTGATAAATCGGTTCTTCCTTCGGCGGAGCAGGTTTCCGTGCCTCCACGGTAGGCACATTCGGCTTAACATCACCGACGTTATGATGCACCTCTTCCGCGGTGGCGAGTTGGCTGACCTCAGGCGTCGGTGGCGGGGCCTCTGCGAGTTGTAACTCGCAGGAACAGCGATTGCCGGAACCGGTGCGCAACGAATCGATTTGTCCGTTGAAAAGAAAGACATCGCTCCCCTGGGGCACCAGAATGCTTTGACCCGTCAGTTGCTGCTCGAGACGCAATGCGCCGCGATTGGTGCGGATGCACATCGCTCCGGAAGTGTCGAATCCTACGACAGTGTCCTGGGCCCCGTCGCCGATGGAGACCGGCTGAGCTTGAATCTGCGGCGTGTACATCGTCAAACTAGGCTGCTGCTCGATATGCGCGTGAATAATTCCGGTATCGAGCGCGATGGTAAGCGCATTGCCTGATTTCAGAACGGAAAAGTGCGCTGGTCCGCAGATGGCGATTTGGCCGCCTTCCACCAGCTTGATGCGCGCACTTCCGGACTTGACGCGCACATCGCTGCCGCTGCGCAGCACGGTGGCCACTTGACCATTTACGGTTTCTACCGTCATTGGGCCGGTGACGGCGATAGCCTCGCCTTCGACCGCACCTACAGCGTCACCTGGTGGAGCATTGTCGGAACGCGCGCCAGCAGCCACCAGCAGCGCGACGAACATCGCACCGGCAGCCAGCAAATACCTGGTGATTTTGCGCCGCGTATTCATTTGCTGGAACCACAAGGACAATCGATTCTGCTCCTATAGGCGGCTTGCAAAAACTCTGTGAAAAGGCTCTCGGCCTATACTATACGACGATGGTTACCCCTGAAGCAGACCGAGGTGCGCGGAGTGAACCCACCACGGCGGCGGTGGTGCCGTCATCTTCGGGAGCAGAAGGGGAATCCGTAAACTTACATTACGACACAAGGTTGCCGCATCTCCCGTGGTCACGCCGCGTCCAGATCCCCATTATTGCCGCCGCGGTGTACACCGTCATCCGCACTTTGGGCCCCACCCTACGCTTCGAGGTGCTCGGGTACCAGCACGTCGAGCGAACCTACGCTTCTGGTCGCAGATGTATTTTTGCGTTCTGGCATCGCGTCATTATTCCGGTCGCGTGGTGGGCCAGAAATCGCGGCATTGTGGTGCTCAACACTACCGCATTCGACGGGCAATGGACGCGCAAGGTAATCGAATGGCTTGGGTTTGGAACCGCCCAAGGAAGTTCGACGCGTGGAGGTTTGCGCGGGTTGGCTGTCATGGCGCGACGTTTGGAAGAAGGCCGTGATTCCGGATTCACCATTGATGGTCCGCGCGGCCCGCGCTACGTTGCCAAGCCGGGTCCGGTGATGCTGGCGCGCAAAACGGGATGCCCCATAGTGGTCTTTCACATTGGGGTTAGCCGCGGAAAAACGTTCACGAATACGTGGGACCACTTTTTGTTGCCGAAACCGTTCGCCAAGGCGGTAATTTTAATTGCGCCCGCAATTTACGTTCCGACAGATGCCGACGCCGGAGCCATGGAAGCCAAACACGCCGAGATGCAGAGGGAACTGGAGCGCGTGCGCGACATCGCCGAGATTTGGTACCAACTGAGCGATGAGCAACGCCAGCGACACCGCCTGGAATTTATGCGCTAGCGAAAAATTCCCAAACGGAATTTTGGAACTGGTAGAGGTCTTAGTCTGAGCTGCTTATTTCAAGGCGCGCTCGGCGAGCTTCACCTGGACCTCAAGTTTTTTTCCGCCCCGATACAGCGTGACCGGTACCGTGTCTCCCGGTCTCTTGTGATTCAGAATTTTATTGATGTCGAATTGGCTGGTTACCGGCTGGCCGTCGATCGAGGTGATCACGTCGCCGCCGATGGTGATCCGACGCATGCCGGCTTGCGCCACTTGATCGCCGCCTTTGATACCGGCCGCCGCTGCGGGACCGCCGCGTGTAACAGTTTCCACCAGCAAGCCTTCTTGCACCGGCAAATCCAAAGCCTGCGATAAGTAACCGCCGATGGGCAGCGTTTCGATTCCCAGAAAAGCCCGATGCACGCGGCCATCCGAGATGAGGTCCGCGGCAATGGCTTTTGCCGTGTTGATGGGAATAGCGAAACCGATGCCGGCCGTCGTTCCCGACGGGGTGTAAATCGCGGAGTTGATGCCAATCACTTCGCCGTGGGAATTAATCAGCGGGCCGCCGGAATTGCCGCGATTGATGGCCGCGTCGGTCTGAATGGCTTCATCGATAAACGTGGTTTCGCTGGTCTGCACCGTGCGGCCGAGCGCGCTCACGACGCCGGTAGTCAGCGTGCTTTGAAATCCAAACGGATTGCCGATGGCGAGAACTTTTTGGCCTACCTGCAGCGCACTCGAATCGCCCAGCGGCAGCGTCGACAGATTTTTTCCAGCGGGATCGATCTTCAGCAACGCCACGTCGTTGCGCTGATCCGCACCGATAAATTTTGCCGAATAACGCGATTGATCGCCCAGCACGACTTCGATGGATTGCGCTTCCTGTACCACGTGAAAATTCGTGAGGATGTAGCCGCGCTTGTCGATGATGAACCCGGAACCCGCGCCTTCCACCGGCACCGGGTCCATGAAGAAATCATATTGGGTGGCCTTGGTTAAAACATTCGCGACCGCCGGCGAGGTCTGGCGGTAAATCCGCACGTTGATGGATTCATCGTCGGTGAGTGCCGCGTCGCGTTGCGCGATATTCGCGGGTGACCCCGTAGGCGTGGCTCTCGCCGGTACTTCGGTCGGCGGTACCGCTCGCGGAACTTCGCCCGCTCCAACATTCACCGGCTGATGAGCTCCCCAACGCCCTCCGGCGTAGTACGCCGCAAGAATAATGATCAACGCCGCAAGAAACAGGCGAATGGCACTGGACGACCTGGAGGCGCTCATAGTGGTTCCCTTAGATTATGTATAAGCCTGTGGACATCGTTCGCTTGCATACAGTTTATTAGAATTCTCATACAATTTCGTTCCAACTGTGGCCCGCACTGCTCAAGCTGTTGGACGGGCCGCGCCAAGCTTGGTAGCGAAGTCTTGTATCTGCCGGCGAGTTTCTGCGATTGAGCCGGAGCAGTCGATTTTTACCGTGGCGCGGTGTAATTTTTCTTCGACCGGAAGCTGCGCGGCGATTCTTCGGCGCGCTTCCTCCTCGGTGAAGCCACGCGAAACCAATCGCTCAATTTGTTGCTCCAGCTTGCACCATACCACCACCACGCCATCCAGTTTCTTGTCCAGGCCAGCCTCGAAAATCAGCGCGGCTTCCACGAAAGCGGCCGTGGGGGAACCGTTGCGTTCTAAATCCGCGAGCGCTGAGACAATGCGTTTTTCCACTCGTGGGTGCACGATGGCGTTCAAACGTTGAAGTTTTACAGGATCGGCAAAAACAATTTTAGCGAGCGCCGCACGGTCGATCTCTTTGCCGCTGCCGACGATTGCACCGTCGAACTCTTGGAGGATTTCTTCGTAGGCCGGAAGGCCCGGTTCGATGAGCTGGTGCGCGACGAGATCGGCTTCGAGAACCGCAAATCCCAACTCGCGGAGCATGGCGCTGACGGTGCTCTTCCCGCTAGCAATCCCGCCGGTAAGCCCAAATCGCAACATGAGTGATTCTATCGTGCGATAGCGCTGCTTTGCGGCGGTTTACGCAAAGAAGCATCGCCACGGCGCAGGCGCGCTGCTTTCACGGTATTGCTCATGAGCATGGTGATGGTCATGGGACCCACGCCGCCGGGAACCGGGGTGAGCGCGCCGGCAATATTTACTGCGTCGGGATGCACGTCGCCGACGAGCGCGGAACCTTTGGCGCGAAATTTTTCCAGGCGTTCCGGCGCATTGCGGAAAAGCCGCTCGGCTTCGGCAAGTTCGGTAACGCGATTGGTGCCCACATCGATCACTGCGGCGCCGGGTTTGATCCAATCGGCCGCCACGTAACCGGCTTTGCCCATGGCCGCGACAATGATGTCCGCGCGCCGCACCGTTCCCGGAAGATCACGAGTCTTGGAATGACAGATGGTCACCGTGGCGTTCGCGTGCATCAAGAGCAGCGCCATGGGCTTCCCTACAATGTCGCTGCGCCCCAAAACCACGGCATCGGCGCCTTTGATCGCGATATTTCCCCGCCGCAGAATCTCCATGCAACCCGCGGGAGTGCATGCCACGAGTCCGGGGCGGCCGCTGACCAACTTGCCGAGGTTCATAGGATGAAAACCATCCACGTCCTTGGCGGGATTTACGGATTCAAGAATCAGTTTGGTATCGACCTGTTGCGGCAAAGGTAATTGAATCAGAATGCCGTCCACGGCATTATCGCCGTTCAAGTCCTCTACAAGCTGCAGCATCTCGCGAGTAGTGACGGTGGCCGGCGGCGTGTGCATCCAACTGGCGATGCCGAGTTGTTCACACGCGGCAATTTTGCTTTTTACGTACAGTTGCGAAGCAGGGTTGTCGCCCACCAAAACAGCGGCGAGGCCGGGGCGCAGACCCTGCGCGGTAAGAGTGGCGATCTCTTCTTTCAGCTCAACAAAAATTTGATCGCGAATTTTTTGGCCATCAAGAATGCGGGCAGTCACGCGCTGGGAACTCCTGTGCAGACAAGAAAAAGCATAGCACGCGGTTCCGGCCTTTACTTTCTGGGCTTCGGAAACAAGGCAAGATTTCGCCCGCGTGACTTCTTCCCAGGCTTCCCGTCGCAGAACGCTGTGTCGGGCAGCAAAGCTTTCTGTTAGCATCCGGCCATTTCGCGGTTTGGGAGGCGACGCATGGCGAGGTTGATGAGAATAGGGCCGGGATCGGCTTTCAAAGTGGGGCTGGTGGCTTATGCAATTCTCGGGTTGCTGATTGGGCTCGTTATGGCTGGGGTCAGCGCGCTCGTCGGTCCGCTGGGAGGCGCGCCGGGGGTGCCGGACATTCCAGCAGCGCATATGGCAAAACTCTTCACCGGTGTTGGTGCGGTAATTATTCTTCCGATTGTCTACGGTCTCTTCGGAGGAATTTTCGCGGCGATCGGAGCAGCAATTTATAACCTGGTAGCCGGATGGGTTGGTGGACTGGAAGTAGATATCAGCTAGGGAGGGGTGCGTCCGTCCTGTTGGGATGAAAGTGTTGCACTGCAAATTGAAACGCAGCGTTTGCGGCAGCTTCATTCCTCGGCAATACACATCCTAAGGTTGCGTACCCCCTCATGAATCTGGCGCACATCGGTGCCGCCGTAGCCAAGAATCAAGCCACCTCGCGCGGGAGCTTTTGCGTAACACGAAGACAACGGCATCGCGGAAACTCCTAACGCTGCGGCCTTTCTCGAAAATGCTACGTCATCGACACCGGGCGGCAACAACGCGACCAGATGCATTCCGGCTTCCGCGCCGATTACCTCGAGAGTGTCACTCATGTGTTTGTGTATGGCGTCCACCAACGCTGTTCGCCGTTCCATATAAAGCATGCGCATGCGGCGGATATGACGCGCGAAGTGGCCCGCGCGGATGAAATCGGTCATCACCGCCTGATACAAGGTGGAGGAGAACTGATCGTTCGCGTCTCGCGCGGTGGCGAAAGCCTCGGCCAGATCCTTGGGAACAACTACGTAACCCAGGCGCAGCGCGGGAAACATGACTTTGCTGAATGTACCGACGTAAATCACACGCGCGCTCGTATCCAAGCCTTGCAGCGAGGGAATGGGATGGTCTCCAAACCTGTATTCACTGTCGTAGTCGTCTTCAATGATCCACGCACCGCTGTGTGACGCCCAATGGAGCAGCCGCATTCGTCGCGCGGCACTCATGGTCACTCCCAGCGGGTACAGATGGGAGGGCGTAATGTACACGGCCCGCGCACCGCGTGCGCGTCGAATACCTTCCGCGACATTCAGCCCCTGTTGATCCACCGGCACGCCGACCAATCGAAGCCCGGTGGTAAGCAAGGCTTGGCGCGCCCCGGGATAACCTGGTTCTTCCATCCACACGCGATCGTTGGCATTCAACAAAACTTGCGCGGAAAGTTGTATGCCTTGCTGCGAACCAGTGGTCACCAATATCTGTGACGGATCGCAGCGCACCGCGCGAACCGCTCCCAGATATTCGGCGATTGCTTCGCGACACGGCGGATGACCCATGGCGTTGGCGTAGGCCATCAACTCTTGTGTTGGGTTGCGTGCGTAGCGATTCACCAGCTTGGACCATACTCCCGTCGGGAAATGCGCCAGGGCCGGCAAGCTGACGCGGAACGCACCCTTATGGTTTAACCAGGGCTGCGGAGCCAAACGCATTGCGTGCACGCGACGCGAGACTCGACGCGGGACTTTGCCGCGAGCGGTTTGCGGCGCGGCATCCGGGTTTTGCCGGCCGGCGGACGAAGTGTTTCGAGCGGGATGGATCGCGCTACGCATGTGCCGGCCCCGATGAACGTCTCGAAATAACCCTCCGCATGCAATTGTTCGTACGCGCTGGTCACCGGTATGCGCGAAACCCGGAGTTCCGCGGCGAGACTTCTCGTGGAAGGGATGCGTTGTCCGGGGCGCAGTTGACCGGAAAGGATGGCGCGTCGATACCAATCGTAGAGCTGGCGGTAAATGGGAATGTTTCCGTTGGCATCCAAGGCGATGGGTGGGAGAAAGCTGGCGGACACTCGTTTCATTGGCTATGACCTCCAGCAAAAGACGAGCGAAGTGGCTATATCATATCACCAGAATGTGGATATTTTGATAAGCCAGTGGAAACGCTAGTCTGCAGGCGGCAGTAAACGCTTGCGGAGGCTTTTATGAAATTACCGAAGTACAGTTCGAGTTTTAGCTGTTTGCTCGCGGGCCGCATGATTCTTCTCGCAATGATGCCTTCCGGTTCCGCGCAACAGACTTCCGATACCTCCATAACGAGCGCAGCAAAGACTGCCGACCAGCGGGACGCCAATCAGCGGGACGGGCAGCACGATTTCGATCCGTTGATTGGCATATGGAAATTTCATCTGAAGCGCCGCGTGAATACCCTGAGCGGGTCGAATATCTGGGTCGAGGCTAGCGGCACAGGTGTCTGTCGCAAGGTCTGGGATGGAGGCTCACAAATCGACACCGTCGTGTTGGATGGCGACAACCTACACATCGAAGGACTTACGGTGCGTACCTACAATCCACAATCTCACCAATGGCGGCTTTATTGGGCCAACCGCAAGATCGGGATACTCGATCCGCCCCAGGTCGGCGAATTCAAAGATGGCCGTGGCGAATTTTTCGCGCAGGACACCATCAACGGAAAAACCATCCTCATTCGCTATGAGTGGACGAATCTCACTACCAACACGCCGCACTTTGAGCAGGCTTTTTCGGACGATGGAGGCAAAACCTGGGAAGTGAACTTTATCACGGACCAGACGCGGCTAGCTGACGAAACCGGTAAATCTCACTAAGCGGTACCGGAGGAGAAGAGTTATGCTTCGAGCACTGATACCGGGTCTGGTTCTCGTGTTGACCAGTTTTTTTCTCTCGACGCAATCCGACGAGCCGGCGAAACCACCCTTAACAGATGATTTCAAGCAACTGAAGAGTTTTCCGGTGGTGGAATTTCGCCGCTACACCATCAAGGAGCACGAGCGGGAACATTTCGCGGAATACTTTGACTGTTTTTTCCCCGAGGCGTTTGAGCAGTTGGGATGCCTGGCGCTGGGAACCTTCGCGGACCGCGGCAATCCTTCGATGTTTCTTTGGATCAGGGGCTTTCACAACATGGACGATCGCGCGTTGATCAATGCGCAGTTCTACTACGGGCCATTGTGGAAGGAACACAAAGCCACGATGAACAAGATGATCGAGGACAGCGACAACGTGCTGCTGCTCCAGGCGTTGACGCCCGACACCTCCATCGAGGTGTTGCCCGCGGTGGATCCGGTGGCGGAAGATAAGGGCGCGCAGGGAATCGTGGTGGCTCAGATTTTCGCTGTGAAAGCCGATAACGTCGATGCTTTCGCGCGGCACGCCGAGACGGTCTTCGCCGGGTACCGGGCTGCCGGCGCGCATCAAGCGGGGATACTGGTCACCTCGGACGTCAAAAATAATTTCCCGCAATTGCCGGTGCGCACGGATGGGCCGTTCCTGGTGTGGATGGGCGTAGTTAAAAACGATCGCGCATGGAAGGAACAACTCCAGCCAGTCGCGCAGCGCGGCGCAGAGTCGCTCTCGGCGACGGGCCTGCTGCGTGGCGCACCGGAGTTATTAGTACTGGACCCCACACGCCGATCAAGGCTGCGGTGGCTTCCAGAAAACCGCTAAAAATGTCGACGCGCCGACATTTAAAGTAATACTTTAACTATTGGTAACTATAACGAAATAGGAATCTTCCAGGAGTTCGAATGAGTTTCATTCGAACGGCGCGGTTTTTTGAGTGGGCTTGAGAATACCGTTAGTACTGAGCGATCCATCACTCGATTTTTGAACGATTTGTGTTAGCCACGGCGGATTTCGCGCTGCACTAAAACGAAAAACTTCTTCTATCGTGCGACGGTGCTGCACGCTGGGCTCATAAAAATTTACTGGATTATCCTTTGGGCCGCGGCGGGACTGCGCCGGTCGTGCGCATAGGCTGTCAGTTGTCCCATATGTTCATGGGCGTGCACGATGGCAGTTGCGGTCAGAGAGCGCAAGAGCAACGCCAAATGTTTTCATGTCCGGGAGCTAACGATCCGGGATCTCCACTTCGAAATATGTTCCGGGCTTTGCCGCTTCGATGGCCGCAATGATTCGATCAATGTATCGCTGTGCGACAGGCCAACGTGCATTTCCCAAGACTACAATCGCAATTGCTCGCCGTGAGAAATTTTGCTGGTAACGAATGTTCTTGTCCGTGGTCAGAAATACTTCGAAGCTGGCCTTTTCCGCGGCGCTCAACAGTTCGCCGTTGTTGAGCGTGTCCCAACCAAGATCTTGCGTTTTCTCGACAGTGTGAGCGGAAAGGAACGGCCGTAAAGGCGAGGGCGTGCCATGGTCGAAAAGAATGCGCATCTAGCGGCGGGTAGGGGCGGTGAGGCTGCGCGCGGCAAAATCGAGGACCGTAGTGATCTGTTCCCGGCTCAAGTCAAACCACTCCATGAGGCCTTCGATCGAGGCCCCTGCTTCCAGGTTCTCAAAAACAGTAGAGACCGGCATGCGCGTTCCACGAAACACCCAGGCTCCGCTTACTTTTTCAGGCGAGCTTTCAACTGCCGGGCATTGTGACCAATCGAGCGCCGACATGGATTTCCTCCTTGCGAATCGTACACCGTTTTGAGCTGGGCTAAAAGAGATCGCAGTCGGGCGCAAGGGGTGGCTCCCTTCGATTTTTACAGCGCACTCCATTGCGCACCGTAACCGTCGCGAACGTTACTCGTCGCCGGATAGGAGGCTAAGCGTCCGTACTGCCATTCAGAACTGCGCTAACGAGAGGATGAAAAAAAGGGTCCCGGGAAGCCAGGCGCATCCGAGGACCGGGTCATAAATCTGAATTGCAATGGGCTAGTAGATGTCGTATTGCTCCCAGTGGAGGGTGGCGTCGGACTGGATGATGATGTGTTTGTGCGAGGTCTGCTCCAGTTCGTCCATGAGCAGGGATTCGCGGGTCTTGAGGGCTTTGGCGATTTCCGGGTGGACGCGAAGAGTCAGGTTGGGGCCTTCGTGTCCGGCCACAGCCATCTTGCGGGCTTCGGCCTGGATCTCGTAGCACAGCGTCGGGATTGATTTGACCATTCCCGAGCCGGTGCAATACGGACAGGGCTGGCAGAGCACCCGTTCGAGAGCCTGCTTGGTGCGTTTGCGGGTGATGCAAACGAGGCCAAATTCGTTGAAGCTCAGCGCTTTCGACGGGGCCTTGTCTTCTTCGAGGGCCTGCTGCAGCGCGAACAAAGTTTTGTCGCGATTGCGGCGCTCTTCCATATCGATGAAGTCCACCACGATGATGCCGCCGAGATCGCGCAAACGAATCTGGCGAACGATTTCTTTCACCGCTTCGAGGTTGGTCTTGACGATGGTGTCTTCGAGGCGAGTGGAGCCTTTGCCGACGAACTTGCCGGTGTTGACGTCAATGGCCACCAGAGCTTCGGTGTGATTGATGACGATGTAGCCGCCGGACTTGAGCCACACCTTGGCACGCAGGGCTTTGTCGAGTTCATGCTGGATGCCGAACTCTTCAAAGATGGGCGTTTCCTTGGTGTACAGCTTGACGCGGCTGACCAGCTTGGGCTGAAAGCGGCTGACGAATTCAACGACCTTGCTGAATTCTTCTTCGCTGTCGATCCAGATGGCGGTGAAATCATCACTGACGTAATCTCGCAAAATGCGTTCGACGAGATTGAGATCGCGATGGAGCAGAGAGGGTGCTTTGCGCTGTTCGCTGCGTTCCTTGATTTCATTCCAGGTGGTGCCGAGGAACTCGATGTCGGCGCGAATTTCCTCATCGGTGGCGCCGCCCGCGGCGGTGCGCACGATGAAGCCTCCGGGATAGCTGCCGCGTGCTTCGCCAACCAGGCGTCGCAAACGCGAGCGGTTATCCGCGCTGGCAATCTTGCGCGAAACGCCGATGTGATCGATGGTCGGCATGTACACCAGAAAGCGGCCAGGCAAGGCCACGTGGCTGGTGATGCGCGCGCCCTTTTTGCCTAGCGGTTCCTTGGCGATCTGGATGACGACGTCCTGACCGGCCTTGAGCATTTCGGAAATAAGCTGCGGGCGCCGTGACGGGCCGGAGTGATGACCGCCGCCCTGATAGCCGCGATCATGACGTGGACCACCGGGTCCGCTGGGCCGGCGCTCAAAGCGCTGGCCGGGGCGTCCGCCACCGCTGCGTTCCGGACGACCACCGCTCGGGCGATTGTCGTGGCGAGGGCCGCGGTTGTCGGGACGACCACCGCGATTGTCGCGTCCGCGATCGCGTCCACCGCTTCCACTGCGAAACGGCCGTTGAAAACGCTGGCGGGGATTGCCGCCTACGCGCGCAGAGTCGCGGGAAAATTCTTCGCGGGGAGCAGGCGCGCCGCCGGCACTGCGAGGAGAGCGCGTCTCTCCGGGAAGCAGAATGATGTCGTCCTCGGCGATGGGCGTAACGGTGGTGGAGGAGACGAGCGCGTCGACGGATACGTCGCCGGCGTGGGCTCGTTCGGTTTCTTCCTGGCCGTGGGTGCCTTCGGCATGGACTCCGGTGTCCGTTTCGTGTTGATCCTCGTGGAGACCCAGTGCTGCATGATGCTCGGCGCTTTCATGAGCCGCATCGGCTTCCGCTTCGGCGCGATTGGCAGCCCGGCCTTCTTCGACTTCGGCATGCTCTTCGTCGGTAAGCTGAGATACTTCCGCAGCGTGAGGATCCTCCGCTTCGCTTCCCGTTTCGGACTCTTCTTCTTCGTTTTCTTCCTCGACTTCTTCCTCAACCTCAGCTTCGACTTCCTCTACTTCGTCCACTTCTTCGTCTTCAAAGATGGCGCCGCCAGCCAGAGCATCCACTTTCGCGTCTTGCTGCACCTCTTCCTGCTTGGCTTCCACGATGCCGGAAGCCAGCGCCGCGATCTGGTCGTCGTTTAACGGCTCCGTCTCGCTTACGGATGCTTGCGAAGAGTTGGAGTCCGGCAATTCCAGCGGAGACGCTTCGTGGCGCGGAGGATTATTGCCGTGCGCGGAAAGCGTAGTGTCATCGGCCACACCGATATTTTCTTCCGCGGATACGGGAGCGGCTTCGGACTCTGCACCGGCATCGGCTAGCAGCCAGCGAGGCAGGCCACCGGTGAAGCGGCGGGGAACTACAGTCCCTGCAGCTCCAGGTTGCGTGGGCGCGGAACCGCCGGTCGAGGAGCGCGAACCCTCAGGAGCTTCGGGCAACTTGCTAATGGGTTGCTGCTCTTCCACCGGGGCAGCGGACGACGCCGCGGGCTTGCCGCGATATTTGGCCAGCGACTCACCGGGAAGCAGAATCGGTTCTTCCGCGCCTTCAAGATTTGGCATGTGAGGAGAAGGGGACCCGCCGTGCCGCGGAGTTTCCGGGCGGCGATTATCAAAGCCACGCTGCTCGGAACCACGCGGCTCAAAACCACGAGGTTGTGAGCCGCGATTCTGCCCTTGATTGCGCTGATCGTTTCCACGCGGTTCAGAAGACGGTGAACCTTGCGGCGAAGCATATTTGGACGGCGGCAAATTGCGTCCACCGGGAGCGGGGCGTCCGCCGCGACGGCGTCCACCACGGCGTCCAAAACGGCCACTACGTCCGCCGCCGGAATCCTGTCCGCGGTCATTCCCGCGATCACCTCCGCGGTTGAACGTCTGACCGCCGCGGTCGTTGCCGCCGCGTGGCGAATAGTTTTGCGACGACTTGTAGTTCGGACCGAAATTCTGAGGTGCAGAAGCGTTGGATTCGGGCTGGCGCTCCTCAGGGAACTCAGGTTGCGCATCGTGAGGGGCATGCTCGTGAACATTTCCCGGCTGCAGGTGTTCATCGGCATGTTCATCTTCTTGTTGCAGGCCGGGCTGCGAGCCGGCTTGCGCACCATGCTCCACGTCTTCCAGGTGTTCTTCGCCGCCGCTGGAGCCGGACTTGGCAAGCGATTCGCCGGGCAGCAAGTCGACGGAATGCGATTCCGTGTCGTGCTCCATGGCGCCGGGGACATGCGGTTCGCCGGCGGCCGCGGCTACATGCGGAGCCCCATTGGCATGGTCGGGGGCACGGTCTGGGGCATGCTCGTGCGCATGGTCGTGATCGTAATCTTCGAGATTTTCGAAAACGTCGCTGACGTACAGGAAGGCGTCGCCATCAAGGCCGATGTCGACGAAAGCCGATTGCATACCGGGAAGGACGCGAGTGACTTTCCCTTTATAGATGCTGCCGACGAGAGCAAACTCTTTTTCTCGCTCGATGTAAATTTCTACTAGCTGACCTTCTTCAAGTATCGCGACTCTCCGTTCATGGGAGGCCGCTGATATGACTAACTCTTTTGACATAAAACTCCTCGGGACGCATCGCCGCGAGCTTGTGCCCGTCGGAGGTCCGAGAAACCGGCGCCTGCCCCGGCAATGCCGGAACACACGTGGCCACGACCGCTGGGAGGTGGTTTTGACGTTCGAAGGCGGAGGGGATGGCTGAACGGCGGCCATCGCTGAAACGACGATTCCTCAGTCTATCGAGGCTTGTCCGTTGCGGGGAGCTTCCCAGGCAAACGGCGGACGATGCTGTCCTCACTCTTATTTCCTTAAATTTAGCGGCGACCGTGAGCGGTCAACAACCACCGCAACCGCATGCTGGTCAAGCCGTTTCCAAACATTTCAAAGCTGGTTCGAATTGATACCCGCCCTATAACGGGACGCGCGGCCGAAGCCGTAACGTCCTGCGGGCACTGGCGGTTCGTCAGTTGACGAAGCGGCGAAGCCGAACATTCATCACCAGGCCAATCGCCAGGAAAATAAACAACGTGGCGGAACCTCCGTAGCTCATTAAAGGCAGCGGAATCCCGGTAACCGGCATAGCGCCGATGACCATAGCCACGTTTACTAAAACGTGAAAACCCAGCGCCGCGGCGACGCCCATGACCAGAAACATTCCGGCGCGGTCTTTTGCGCGCTGAGCATTCTGGACCAGTCGTAGCAACAACGCCATATACAGCCCAAGGGCAAGCAGCACGCCTTTGAATCCCTGTTCTTCAGCCCACGCAGACATGATGAAATCAGAGTAACGGACGGGGATGTAGCCCAGTTGATTCTGACTGCCGTTGCCAAATCCTTTGCCCCAGAAACCGCCGGAACCGACGGCAATCTTCGATTGCAGCACCTGGTAACCTGAGCCTTTGGCATCCTCTTCAGGGTGCAGGAAAGACGTGACCCGCTCCCGTTGGTAAGGTTTCAGGAGGTGGCGGCTGATCGGGGGATAAAACACGCTACCGATCGCCAAAACTCCGACAAGCGTAATCACCGCTGCATGTTGCCATTGAAGACCGGCTAGAAACGCGCCCACAACCAGCATCGGCATCAGCACCAAGGCTGTACCCAAATCGGGCTGCTTCAGAATCAGTACCAACGGCAACCCTACTATCAATCCTGCTTTGATCAAATCCTGCAGCGAGAGCTCGTCACTGCGCACTTCCGCAAAGAAGCGCGCGACTACAATGATTATAATCAACTTTACCAATTCTGACACCTGAAACATTTCTCCCAAAAAGGGAATCCAGCGCTTGGCGCCGAAGCGGGTATGACCCATGGCCAACACGGCAATCAGGGCGACGATTCCAATAAGGTACAAAACAGGGGCGTGGTCGAGGATCAAGTGGTAGTCCAACCGCGAAAGGGCGAACATCAAGGCAAAACCGATCAACAGCCAGCGGACCTGCTTCATGTGCATCCCGGCCAGGGAGCTCCCGTGGGTGGCGGAGTAGATTTCGATCACGCCAAGGGTGCAAATGGCCGCCAGGATAGCCAGCAGCCACCAGTCGTAATCACGAGTTCCGGGTGCGTCTTTCATATTCCTTCAGACTTATCCGGCTAGAGTCAGCCGGAGATCTTATTCCCCATTTCGAAACCCTAGAAGCCTATCGCCGGACTGCTTTCGCCGGCGGCGGGGGCGTGATCTTAGCGGCCGCAGGCGTGGCATTCGGTAAAGCCGAAACGTCAGATTGCTTTTGTACGGCGTTAACTACCGCGGCAGCATCCCCGGGCGCAGTGCCATTGTTGAAATCATAATGCTGATACTCAACGGTGGTGGGCGCCTGAGTATTCTTGGTTTTCTTATCGTAATAGGCCTTGATGATGTCGCGAACCACCGGGCCAGATGCAGTGCCACCGTGCTGGCCGCTCTCCTGCACCAGAACAGCGACCACGATCTCGGGGTTTCGGCGCGGGGCATAACCGACAAACCAAGCGTTGTCTTCAAATTTCTTCGATTTACCCACTTTTTCGCGGGTGGAATATCCAATCACCTGCGCGGTCCCGGATTTTCCACTGAGCTCGATGCCGGCCAGTTTGAGTGCTCCTCCGGTGCCGCCAGGTTCATTCACCACGCCATACATGGCATCGGTGATCTTTTGTACCGTCGGCTCAGAAATGGCGAAGCGCTCTTCGCCGACATCCTGGGCGTCTTTCAACAAATGCGGCTGCTTGAAAATGCCGCCCATGGCAATTCCGCCGATGGTGCGCGCCAGTTGCAACGGAGTGGTGGTCACGGCTCCCTGGCCGGTTGATACCGAAATGGTTTCGCCGGCGTACCACTTGCGATGAAAAACGCGCTCGACCCATTCCTGCGAGGGCATAAGGCCGGGCTCTTCGGAAGGCAGATCAATCCCGGTTCGATGGCCCAAACCCATTTTTGTGGCGTAGTAAGCAAGGCGGTCAATGCCCAGCTTCATACCTACGTTGTAGAAGAAAATGTCGCACGATTCCAGAATGGCTTTTTTATAGTTCACTATTCCGTGCGAGCTCTTGCCGTATACCCAGCATTTGAATTGGCGTCCGTAAAAAGTGCCGTACCCGGGGCAAAACGCGGTGTAACTTTCGGGCGGAACTTTGTCTTCCAACATCGCGGTGGCGGTGATGATTTTAAAGACCGAGCCGGGAGCCAACTGCGCTTGGATGGCGCGATTGAGCAGCGGGTGTAACGGATCTTCGTTGAGCCGCTGCCACTCTTCCTTCGAAACGCGCACAGAGAAATCGTTAGGGTCAGGTGTCGGGCGGCTGACCATGGCCAGCACTTCGCCGGTGCGCGGATCCAGAGCGACGACCGCGCCTGGACGAGTTCCCAAGGATTGCTCCGCGACTTGCTGCAAATCGTAGTCGATGGTGAGCTGAATCTGTTTACCGGGAATGGCTTCCTGAGTGGACAAGCGGCCTACTTCTTTGCCGACGCTGTTGACGATAACGCGGCGCATGCCGTCGGTACCCATCAACAGGTCGTTGTACTGGCGTTCCAATCCTGTCTTTCCAGCGAAGTCTCCGGGACGAAAGCGGCCATTGCTGGATTCGATTTGTTGTTCGCTGACTTCGCCGACGTATCCGCTGGCGTGACCCATGAACCCGCCGGAGATATAACGGCGGCGCGAGACGGAAATCATCTCCAGGATGGGAATGTCAGACCGATGCGACTCGATGAAGGCGATGTCCGCGTCCGAAGCTTCGGGTTTAATGATGATGGGCTGAAATTTGGGAAGAGCGCGGGTGGTGCTGAGGTCGTCTTTCAGGTCTTCCATGGTGATGCCCAGGCCGTCGGCGATAGCCGGAAGATTCTTCTCGACCAATACAGGATCATCACGCAGTAGAAGAACGCTGAATGACGGGCGATTGTCGACCAGGACGCGGCCATCACGGTCCAGCATGCGGCCCCGTGGCGCGATGACGGGAATGGAGCGCACACGATTGCGCTCGGCCATCGAAGAATATTTGTCGGAATCAATGACCTGGAGCTTCCAGAATCCAAGCAGCAAGACGCCTACCATGCCCACGATGACGTAGGAAGCCATGGCCAGACGCCCTTGCGGCAAACGATTATCGCTGCGAAACCAGATCGACACGAAGACCTCGCGCGCGAAGTTTATGTCAGGGCTGAGAATGACCCGCTCCGGCCGAACCGGAGAACTGTCGCGTCACGAAAATTTACAATTGGATTTCGATGTCCCGCCGGAAGCTGACTTCACATCCATGCAAAGAATAAGCCCGACCTTAACACCGCTAACCCGTGCTGCGGAGGTACCTTGCAGCTATTTGCAAACCTAACACCAGGGTGGTTACGCCGCAAGCCGTCCGGCCGGACAGGGTTCCAGGAATGCATTATTTTTCAGGCCATGTCTGGCGGATCGTAGGTTGCCGTGGTGCCTGCCCCACGTTAAGGTTGAAATTCAGCTATGAAGCCAGAAATTCACTCGTGAAAATAAACGCACACAAAGAAGAAGCGTCGGGAAGTGCGGAGCAGCCAACGGAACGATTGGCGCTGGTGGGGATGTCCGGCAGTGGCAAAACTTTTTGGACCAGGAAGTTAGCGGCCGCCGGGTGGAGAGCGGTGTGCTGCGACGATCTGATCGAGCAAAGGCTTGCCAAGCGCCTGGAGGCGGGCCACTACGCCGGGATTAACGGCGTGGCGGCCTGGATGGGATGGCCGGATAACCCCACGTATGCCGAACGGGAAAGGGAATACCTGGCGGAAGAAATCGCGGCGGCAGAGGAATTTCTGAACGAACTGGAGAACGATAAAAGCGGGACCCCTGTGGTGTGGGATACCACAGGTAGCGTGATTTATGCGGGTAAAGATTTGCTGCAACGCCTTCGACGACAAATGACGGTGGTGCACTTAGCCAGCACTGAGCAGGAGCAGCAATTACTGGTGGAACGTTATCTAAATGATCCGAAGCCGGTATTGTGGCGCGGAGCATTTCAAGCGCAGGACCGCGAATCGCCGCAGGAAACGGTAGCGCGCTGTTACCCGAAGCTGATTGCATCGCGCAAGAAGAGCTACGAAGCACTGGCACATTGTTCCGTGCAGGTTTCGGAGTTAGCCGCGATGGGTGGGCGGGGAGCGGCCAGAAATCTGAGGGACGTAAAGCGATTTCTCGAAAAGGTACGCGAGGGAATCGCGCGCAGACGGCTTCTAAGTAGTGTGACTACGAAATGAGATACCGCAGCACAAGTCGGGAAGCGCCTTTGACCTCACTGCGCGGCGCAGTGTTGCGCGGGCTGGCGCCCGATGGCGGATTGTACATGCCGGTGGAAATTGCGCGGCGTTCGCCGACGGAACTGGAAGAATTCCGGCGGCTGCCGTTCACGGAGGTATGTTTTCGCGTGGCGCGTCCGTTCGCGGGCGCGGAAGTGCCCGAAGAAGTGATGTGGCAGGTGGTAAGTGAGGCGATCAATTTTCCCGTAAAGCTGGTCTCGCTGTCGCCCGGGCTGCACATCCTGGAGCTTTTTCACGGCCCTACGCTGGCGTTCAAGGATTTCGGCGCGCGGTTCATGGCGCGGCTGATGGGCTACTTCGTGCGCGATGAAACACGCGCGTTGACGGTGCTGGTGGCCACCTCGGGCGATACCGGCAGCGCGGTGGCGCACGGGTTTTTCCGGGTGCCAGGTATTCGCGTGGTGATTCTTTACCCTTCGAAGCGCATCAGCGATGCTCAGGAAAAACAATTTACAACCTTGGGAGAAAACATCACTGCGCTGGAAGTGCAGGGAAGCTTTGACGATTGCCAGCGGCTGGTGAAGCAGGCATTTTCCGATATCGAATTAAACAAGCGCACGTTTTTGACGTCCGCAAATTCCATCAATATTGGCCGGCTGTTGCCTCAGATGTTTTATCACGTGGCCGCTTATCGTCAGCTTCCAGTGGCCTCCGTGCCGCTGATCGTATCGGTGCCGAGCGGCAACTTTGGAAATCTGACCGCGGGAATTTTTGCCAAGCGCATCGGACTGCCAGTGACGAGGTTCATCGCCTCCACCAATGCGAACGACGTGGTACCCGAATATTTGCGCAGCGGAGAGTTTCGTCCGCATCCGGCGGTGGCCACGCTTTCGAATGCCATGGACGTGGGCAATCCAAATAATTTCCCCAGATTGATGGATTTGTGCCGCAACCGGCTGGAGTACGTACAAAAAGAAATTTGGGGACACGGCGCCACGGATGCGGAGACGCTGGCGGCAATGAAGATGATTTATGAAAAATTCAAATATATTGCGGATCCGCATACGGCTGTCGGTGTGTTGGGCTGGGAAGCCTACCGCAAGGCCCATCCAGAGCCGGCACAAGGGCTGGTGCTGGCGACAGCGCATCCGGCAAAATTTGCGGAAGTCGTAACACGGGCGATCGGGATTGCACCGCGCTTGCCGCCGAGACTAGCAGCATATTTGAAGCGGGAAAAGTTGTCGGTGCCGATGTCCAGCTGTTACGAGGAGTTTAGGGAATTTTTGTTGGAGCGGTGATTTTTTTGTTGGGGGAGCGGTTGTTCGAGTTGGTTGGCGACTGGGAATTCGAGAAAAAATCCCCACCCCTCCTAGGCGGGTAAACCTAAAAAATCCAGGGTTGATTGGATAAGAGAGAAGGCTCCGAACACGCACCGAGTAAGCTTTTGGTTGAGGACCGAAACTCTCGGAACGGAAGGAGCCTTATGGTTCTTATTGGATGTGACTTTCACCCGAGTTGGCAACAGGTTTCTTGGCTCGACCAGGAGACGGGAGAAACGGGAGATGTGAAGCTGGCGCACGAAACCGCGACGGTGGAGAAGTTCTACCGACAGTTTCCGGCGGGTGCGCGCATGGGTATGGAGGCTACTGGGAACTGTCAGTGGTTTTTGGAGTTGCTGGCGAAGTTGGGGCACGAAGCGTGGATTGGCGATGCGGCCAGGATTCGCGCGAGCGATGCGCGGCAACAGAAGCACGATAAGCGCGATGCACGTTTGATCTTGCAGTTGCTGGCGGAAAATCGCTTTCCGCGGATCTGGGTGCCATCGCGGGAACAGAAAGACCTCCGGCAGTTGTTGATCCATCGCTACAAGCTGGTGCGCATTCGCGCGCAGGTGAAGAACGGGATGCAACACCTGGCGATGAATCAGGGGTTGCTGCGAAAACGCAAGCTGTGGAGCGTGGCGGGGCAGCAGGAGTTGCGCGGGTTAGCGTTGGCGCCATGGGGCAGCCGGCGGCGAGAAGACCTGTTCAGAATGATGAATGAACTGGACGGCAAAATTATTCTGCTCGACGAAGCGGTGGGCGCCGCGGCCGAGCAGGATGGGCGTGCGCGACTGCTGATGACGCAGCCGGGCGTGGGGCCGATTACTTCGCTGGCGTTCGTGCTGACCATGGGCGATGTCGCGCGTTTCAAACGCGGCAAGCAGGTGGCTAGTTACTTGGGGCTGATTCCGCGGGAGTACAGTTCCGGCGGCCATCAGCGGCTAGGATCCATCAGCAAACAAGGCAACCGCTTCCTACGGATGTTGTTAGTGGAAGCGGCGCAGAGTGTGGTGCGGCACGACGAAAGTTTTCGTAACGAGTACCTGCACCGCTGTCACGGTAAGCCAAAGGCGTGGCCAAAGTGGCGGTGGCAAGAAAGTTAGCGATTCGACTCTACTGGATGCTGCGCATCGGTACGAAGTATCCGGAGATCGTTCATGTCGAGAGCAGCTCGCGGGTGCCCCTGGTCGGCGCAAGCTAGACCGTAGGGTTGATTGGGCGCTCTCGTCCAGCTTTAGATTTCAGTCTAAGGTTGGATTCGCATAGCAGAATCATGGCCGCGGTTTAGGCCGTATCGATGGCTGGTGAAACGATCTTTTCGTTGACACCGAGAACTGATTCATCGCGAGAGTTCCAGAGCTTCGGTCCTCAACCACTCTGTAGCTACGCGATGCTTCACAGCAGCGCACGGGAAAACTGTTGCTTGACAACGCCTTCTCTCTTATCGAGGGGCACCCGGCGCCATCTTCACTTGTGCGGTTATCCGACTTACCAGGCGCTAACATGGTTTGCACATCGGTTTCTGTAAAGAATCACTGCAACTTCGCGTACTCCGCCTTGGCTTGCTTGAGGATGGGGATGTCCGGGTCTGCTTCTTTCCACGTAGCAAAAAAATCCTCGTAGGCTTTTCGGCTTTTCTCACGATCCTCTCCCGCGGCATAGGCACGTGCAAGATCGAGTTTCGCCAGTGGAGCAAACATTTCCCGGTTTAGCCATCCGCGATGACTCAGCAGTTTCTCAAGCTCGGCGGCAGCCTTATCGTTTTCTCCCGCGGCCAAGTAGGCTTTCGCGCGATGATATGGTATCTGCCAACAGTTTTCTTCGTATTGAGAGAGTGGCGCGAGCAACTCGACCGCTTTGGCGGCATCGCCTTGCGTGCGTTTGATGATGGAACGTAGGAGCGGCAAATTCACCTTCTGATTCAATGTGTCCTCAGGCCGCAGCCGCTCATTTCTCTCTGCGAGCGCTTCGGCCTGTGTCAGGTCGCCTGCATGCGCCAGTGCCAAGGCACAAGGGGCGAGCCAATCGCTGTCTTGACTCAGCTCCGCCGCCTGGCGACAGAGCTTGCCAACCAAGATATTGTTTCCTGCATAGGACTCAACCCAGGCATGCCAGGCAAGCTCAGAGGCCACGTTGTCCATCCTCTTCGCCTCGCTCTGTTGTTTCACCAAGGTTTCGCTGAGCGAACGGAGTTTGCCGAAATCTCCGCGATAGAATGCGAACGGCTTCTGTGACTCAAGCCACATCGCATCGTTCGCTGGGGTTTCGTGGGCGAGCCGTTCCATTGTGGAAGTATCGTTTTCGATAAAGGCGATCCTGTAGCGTACCCGTACTTGTAGTGAGGTCGGGGATCCTTTCTGGCGCCATTGCTCGAATAATTTTTTGGCCTCGTCGAAACGGCCCAGGATCATGAGCGCCTGGCTGGCGTTGCCGTAAAGGGAGGCAGAGGGTACCGGCGAATCGTCCATTGCCCAATAGAACTCTTGCAGGGCTTCTTCGATTCTCCCCTGCAGCGCATAACCTCTTCCCAACAGGTTGTGCGCAAGCGCACTGCGGGGATACGTCTGCTTATACAAAACCAGTACAGCAGTTTCTTTGTCCAAGTTGCCGGTTATCGCCGAATGATAAAAGGCGGTAGTCTGAAAATTCTCTTCTTGCGTGACCCGGCCATCCTTGAGCTCGAAGGCTCTCGCAAAATTTTTCCTCGAAGCTTGGCCATCCCCTATGGCGTGGTAGGCACTGCCGAGCATGCTGTAAGCGGAACAGAACTGTGGGTCCAGTTCGACGGCCCTTTCAAAAAACGGGATGGCTTCCGGGCGCTTTCCGGAGCGGTAGAGGGCAAGTCCGGAGCTGTAGGCTTGTAAAGCCTCGAGCGAACTGGTAGTGGCAAGGTCAAGGGACGCGTCAAATTTCCGGAGAGAGCTTAACCCTTCGCCAAGCCGTTTCCGCAAGTGCGCGCCTGCTTTGCCCAGGGCAGCGATCACTTGATCCTTGTTGTTTGCCTCGACTTGCTGCCGCGCAATAACTTTTTGGGTGTGCGCATCAATGGCATCCAAGGTGATGACATAAGCGCTGCCGATCGCGGCAATTTCCGGCACGACCAAGCCTTTCAACCCACGACGTTTGCAGATTTCGACGCCCAGATCTCGAGTCACGCGCTCGTCGGGATTGCGGCGCATCATCCGCATGGTAGAGGCGACGTCGCCTTCTGAAAGAAGGCTGAGGAACGGGGATTCGGTAAGTTTGACTTCGAGAGGTTTATCGAGGGAGTTGTCAAAGATGGGGTCGCCGGTCTTGTTGACAAAACTCGCCAGGAGAATGACATCGCTCCCGGTCAGTGCAGGCCGAGCGAAGAAGACGCGCCAGGTAAAGATAGCGGTGACAATGAGGAAAGCAGCGAAACCAGCGGCGACGGCAATGCGGCGCTTGTTCCGAAGTTCAGGAGTAGGCCCGGAAGGAAGAACTGGCTCGCGCTGCTTTTCAACGGCGGGAGATGCTGGCGGGGCGCCGCTTTCGACTACGGCAATGAAGCGATAGCCGCGACGGGGCAGAGTCTCGATGTAGCGGGGTGCCTCGGCTGAATCGCCCAGCACGTCCCGCAGCTTCTTGATGGCGCTGTTCAGTCCAGTATCGAAGTCAACAAAAGTGTCGGCACGCCAGAGCTGCTGGCGGAGTTCCTCCCGCGTGACTATATCACCTGGATGCTCCAGCAAAAGTGCAAGGACCTTGGAGGGTTGGTCCTGAAGCTTCAGGCGGATGCCGTGCTTGTACACCTCGCGCGAACGCAAATCCACATCAAAGGCGCCAAAGCGTTTCCTATGGGCTCGGACACTGGATTCCATAGCAGGCCTGGACTCTCAATTCTGGCGGAGTCTACCACTGTTTGCTTGATTTGCACGCGAGCAATGCGCGTTCTGTACAAGTCCCCTGAATTCAGAAAGGTGCACGATCAGATGGAAAACAGACACAGACCAGACCCCGACTATGGAAACTCACTCCACTTTGCGACAGTCTCGGCGGACTCGAGCAAGTTCGCGATAGGAAAAGACGAGGCTGAAATCATGCGTCCACGCACAATTGAGCGAACCAGGTTACTCCCGAAGGTGAAATTCCATCCGGGAGCGATGGCCTTGGCTACCGCCGCGGTGATGGGCCTTTCAGGCTGTGGCGGAGGTTCAACCTCTTCGCCTGCTCCTACTCCTACTTCTACTGCTCCTTCGCTGATAAGCGTGACAGTCACACCCAATTCCGTCACGGTGTTACGGGATGCGACACAAGCCTTCACGGCCAAGGTCACCGGAACGACCAACACTGCGGTCACCTGGAGCGTGGAACAAAGCTCTGGCGGTACGATCGACAGTGCGGGCCTCTACACGCCTCCCCAAAATGGGGCTAGTACCTTTAATGTCATAGCGACGAGCCAGGCCAATCCGGCCGCGTCTGGCGCAGCCGCGGTGACCGTTCCGATGCCCCAAATAACGATGGATCCCGTGGCGGTTACACTGCGTCCTGATGGGACGCGGACGTTCGCGGCAACTGTCTCAGGACTGACCAATACGGCTGTAAATTTCACAATTCAGGAGAGCGCTGGGGGGCAGATAAATGGCGGTGGGTTCTATAGCGCGCCGAGCGCTGCGGGTTTCTATCATGTAATCGCCACCAGTATCGAGGAAACGACGATAACCGCGAGTGCAACCGTTACCGTCACGACCTCTTCGAGTGGATTTACGCCGACCGGGAGCCTCAACGAGGCACGGGGCCTACACACTGCCACCTTGCTACCGGATAACAAGGTGCTCGTGGCGTATGGCTCAAACAGCAGCTCATACACCAATGCAACCGGCTATGTGGGCCTTACCTCGATAGAAGTGTACGACCCTGGCACGGGCACGTTTACTGAGATCGTCGGAGATGATGGTGTGGGGATATTCGGACACACCGCGACACTATTGCCAAATGGAAAGGTTTTGCTAGCCGGGGGCTTTGTAAACTCTGTTTGGGACTATGGAGGTAATAGCTCATCGAACGGGGCAAGTCTCTACGACTCGGCCACTGGTGCATTCAGCGGGACGGGCAACATGACGGCCAACCGCGGGAATCATACAGCGACTTTGCTGGCAAGCGGCAAAGTCCTGATTGCAGGAGGGGCCGATCAAGATCCAACTGGAACGGGCTTGGCCAGCGCCGAACTCTATGATCCAAGCACAGGCATTTTCACACAAACGGGAAGCATGGCCGTGGGGCGCTTCCTGCACACCGCAACGCTGCTGCAAAACGGGAAGGTACTCATTGTGGGTGGTGGACTAACATCGACATCGGACCCGGTTGCCACGGCGGAAGTCTACGACCCGGCCACTGGCATCTTCACTATAACCGGCGCAATGGCGACGGCCCGCGAACAACACACGGCAACGCTGCTCGCCGACGGCAGGGTGCTGATCGTCGGCGGTACAACCTCCACGGGCACGACTGCAACTGTGGAAGTTTACGACCCCTCTACTGCGTCGTTTGCGGTTACCGGATCGATGGCCGAAGCCCGAACTTTTCATACAGCGACGCTGTTACCGAACGGGAAGGTGCTGGTAGCAGGCGGCGGCGACGAAAATTCCACTGCCGAGGTCTACGATCCGGCAACTGGATCTTTCAGCATTACCGGTGGAATGGAGATCGGGCGCTCGGGACACACCGCAACGCTGCTCCCGAATGGGAGCGTATTGGTTGCGGGCGGCGGTATTCTTGCCGGTCTGGCGTCCGCAGAGTTGTATCAATGAATACCACTTGTCTTTCTCCTCGACATCAAGGGAATAAGGAGGATTCAAATGCAAAAAAGATTAGCATTGGTAACACTCTTTAGCGTCGCAATCGTGGTCACAGCGCTGCATCACACTCGAAGGGTCCATGCCACGCCGTTTCAGGACCATCCCGGATGTAGCGTTGCCAGCCTCAAAGGGAAGTATGCCTTCCGCAGGACGGGCGTGAACAATGTCGTGGGTGGCCCTATCGCCGAGATTGGCATCTCCTTCTACGGCGGAGATGGGACGCGCGGCCTCATTCGCAACACCAGAAGCAGCAACGGTGTAATCCGACCCTGGACCGATGAACCCGCACCGAACGGAAGCTACACGGTCGATCCGGATTGTACCGGGTCGTTCTTCGATCCGGATGGCACACACAGCAACAACGTCGTCGTCCTTGACGGAGGCAAGAGATTCTTCGTGCTCAGCGTGGCGCCAGGAACGATTACCACGGAGGAGGGGTACAGAATCGAGGCGGAGGACTAACCGTCGTATTGCGCGACTCATAACTCATAGTTGGAAAATCCTGCCAGCGTGGAGCGGCTGACTCCTGATTAACGCCGCGCTTATTGGGCAAATCGTTTCTAGGGCGGGTTAGGATTTGCGCAGGCGATCGAGGAACATAAAGAGAAAAACCGCGACGACAGCGTTGACCAGCGCCGCAATTGCCAGATGTACGGTAAACCAAGTGCTGGATTGTGCCAGAAGAATGCGCCGGGTGAGTAACACAATCCCCTGATGCAGGCCGAAGAAAATGATGGTCAGGGCAAAGCGAGCTGCGGGATGCTCCGTGTCAAGCCTGGCTCCGATGGACGACGCGAAATAACCGATGACCGTCTTTGAGATGCCGTATAAACCGAGCGGAACAGTGGGTCCGCTGAGACTGTCCTGCAGCAACCCGATCGTCATTCCGAGCAGAAGGCCGGTGGAAGGATTGCGGCGGCTCAAACCAAAATAAATGACGATCAATAAAGGGAGGTCGCACAGGGCGACCTTCGGGAAGTAAACCGGCACGAAGGCCTGAAACATCAGCGCGAGGATGGTCGCGCCGACGATGGCTCCGCCGCGAAACTTGTGCACCTCGATGTGCGCTTCCATGTTGCGAATGTCGAAGGTGTCGTTCATCGCGGCTTAACCGAGGCGTGGGCAGCAGTATTATTCGAAGATTGCGAATTGGTTGCGGGCACGGTGGTGTTGGATGCGGCATTCGCAGGAGTTTTTGGGGTGTCCGGTTCCTGTTTGAGTTGCAGCGGTTGCAGGGTCAACAGAACAATTACTTCTTCAAGGCGCGCAAGGTTTGCCGAGGGTCGAACGCGAATATTTTTGAAAGGATTGCCGGACTTGATGTCCGTGATGGTGCCAATCGGAAGATCACGCGGAAAGATTTTGTCCATGCCGCTGGTGACCACACGTTCCCCAAGGTTCACGGTGTCGTCGTTGGCGACGTATTTCATGGCCAGCAACGGCTCACCGGTGCCTCCGACAGGGCTTTGAATCCGCGAATCGCCAAGCATGGCCCCCACGCCGCTGTCTTTGTCGGTGAGCAGCAGTACTTCGGCCGTGTCGTCGTACACCTCGACCACTTTGCCGACCACGCCCTCCGGGGTGATCACGCCCATATTCTTCTTTATGCCGTCTTTTGATCCACGATCGAGGACGATGGTCTGGCTGGCGGTGCCTGCACTGGTTGCAATCACCCGCGAGCCTAGCATCGGAACATCCAGATGAGATTTGTGGAAGTTCAGCAATGCCGCCAGACGATCCGCTTCGTTGGCTTTGCTCTGCAGTTGGTCGACCTGCATTTTTAGTTGGTCATTTTCGCGGCGCAACTGTTCGTTTTCGCGGGAGGTGTTCTGCAATGCGAAGTAATGGCGCCAGGTGTCCCGAACGCGGCCAATGCCATGTGAACCAGCGCGTTCAAAGGGCGAAAATGCACCAACGGTCCACACGCGAATCAGACGGCCTTCGGCATCGCGCCTGATCTGCAGTGCCAGCAGCAGGATTTGCAGCAGCACCACGCCGGTGAGGAGGAATAGAGACTTATGACGAGATGGAATGGCGACCATTGTGTTTCAAGCTCAGAATCTTTTAACTTTCACTATTTTGAATCCTGGATTTCTACTAACGAGCGTTTATCAGTGAGCAATCTGCGTAATCTGGCGACGGTGAAGAGCGCTAGTCGATGCAGACCTGGCGCAGCAAGCGGAAATCGCTCAACATTTTTCCGGTGCCGAGTACGACCGAAGCGAGAGGGTCGTCGGCGATGGAAACGGGCAAACCGGTTTCTTCGCGAATGCGCTTGTCCAGATTCTTGAGCAGCGCGCCGCCGCCGGTCAGCACGATGCCGCGGTCGCTGATGTCGGCGGAAAGCTCCGGCGGAGTGCGCTCAAGAGCGACGCGCACGGCGTTGAGGATGGTGGCCACGCACTCCGCAAGGGCCTCGCGAATTTCGCTGTCGTCGATGGTGACGGTGCGAGGCACGCCTTCGATGAGGTTGCGGCCTTTGACTTCCATGGTTAAAGGTTTTTCGAGCGGATAGGCGGAGCCAATTTCCATTTTAATCTGTTCGGCGGTGCGTTCGCCGACGAGCAGGTTGTACTTGCGCTTGAGATACTGCATGACCGCTTCGTCCATTTCGTTGCCGGCCACGCGCACAGAGCGGGAATAGACGATGCCGCTCATGGAGATGACGGCGATATCGGTCGTGCCGCCTCCAATGTCCACAACCATGTTGCCGGATGGCTCTTCGATGGGCAGCCCGGCGCCGATAGCCGCGGCCATGGCTTGCTCCACGAGATAAACTTCGCTGGCACGCGCGCGATAAGCGGAGTCCTGCACCGCGCGTTTCTCGACCGGGGTAATTTCGCTGGGCACGCCAATGACAATGCGCGGATGCACCAGAACGCGGCGGTTATGCGCTTTTTGAATGAAGTACGTCAACATTTTTTCGGTGACTTTGAAGTCGGCGATGACGCCGTCCTTCATCGGTTTAATGGCGACTACGTTGCCCGGGGTGCGTCCGAGCATGTCTTTGGCTTCCCGGCCGACGGCAACCACTTCACCGGTAGATTTGTTGATGGCGACGATGGAAGGCTCATTGACGACGATGCCTTTTCCGGCGGAGAAAACCAGCGTGTTAGCGGTGCCCAGATCGATGGCGAGGTCGGAGGAAAATAAACTGAAAACCGACCTTAAGTTGTAACCGTTCTTATTCATGCCCCCGTCTCCCCCGCAAAACTCCAACACTCGTTACGAACCGTAAAACTTTGTTTCGTGCCCACGAAGCCTCGGAACCCACTTCATTTTCCACGTACGTGGACGGCAACGCAAAACGCGTCTTTTAGTTGCTTCGCTTGCCGCTACGATTTCCTGTCAATTCCGCACTTCAACTCTTACGCCGCTACTGCCGTTACTTATGTGCAAAAAAAACTATTTAGGAACCACAATGGAGACTTGTTCCTTAGCAGTGCCTCCTCGGCGGTTCGAACCAATAATCGAAATAGTGTGCTGTCCCGGCTCCAACGGCTCGGTGAAATGGCGGAAGGTGCCATCCGGTGCGATGTTCGGAACGGATTGACCGTTTACGATCAGTGCCGCGCCAGGTTCGGTGCGGCCTACAATTTCCGCGACACGCCCGTGAAGCTGCGTTCCGTCTATCTCCAACAGCATGTCCTGGGATTTTCCTTGCGCCACGAGGGTGAACTGAAACGTTTCGCTGACTTCGCTGGTGTGCTTCTGGTCATCCTGCGCGGTGACATTCCAGAAATATTCGCCAGGGTCGAGACCGCTGATGTCGGCGGCGGTTCCAGAAACCTTGGCTTGCTTAGCAATCGACCGGAAAGACGTGGTGGTGCTGAGCCGCACGGTGTACGAGACGGCGTCCTGCACTGCTTTCCACTCAAAGTGGACCGGAGTGATTTTAGGCTTTTCGTTGATGATCGGCGCCAAATTCAAAGGTTCGACCAACGAAGGCGGCGCCAGCACGTTGGAAGTCTGGATCGGCCCGCCGGTCGGGAAACTCGCTTTCTCCCACTGCGCCAATTCGATTTTCTCTCCACCGCGTTCGACTTGGGCGGACCCAGTGGACACCACGATCTCGTGGTTGTTGCCCTGAGGATCGTTTTTAACGGACGCACGACTGTTCTGGCGCAATTCTGCGCTGGCATCCTCGACGTTGACGGCCGCTTTAGAGTCGGGTGAAGCCCAATTCGGAGTAGCCAAGTCCACCGAACCGGTGCTGATGCGCACCGCGACGCTGGTGGGCTTGTTGCTGGCCATGGAATTTTCTTCGACGGTAACGAGGGTGTCAGCCTTTACGGTGTAAGTGGTGCCGTCCGCGAAGGTGATACGCGCGGCGCTGTCGGCCGCGGTTTGCACAAAATCGCCTTTGTCTAGCGTGGTTTTGTAATCCGCCGCGACCCACTGAACGGAGTTCACTTTTTTGATTTGCACTTTGCCGTCGAGATTGACGAACTTAGCCTGCATCTGGGAGATGGTCAGGTTCTCAGAATCAGGCGGGGCTATCGCGTTGGAAACTTTGTGGTAGGTGGTGGAATAAAGATCGGGAGATATCAAGTAAATCACGCCAAAGAGCACGCCCGCGGTGATCAGCACATAGACCAGCACGGTCTTGTAGGTGACGGCGGTCCAATAAACCTGGACGCGGGGAGCCTTGCTGGAAGCCGCGGCCTGCTTTGGGTCGATGGGTGCTTGTACGCTCACGGAGATAAAGTTGCTCAGCGCTCCAAATTTGAAATCTAGCACAGCGATTTGTGCACCGGTCGATGGCGCTGAGCAGTCGTAGTCAAATTGCAAATAGCGAATGCGCACATGGCCATTCCGGCGATGCGAGAAAGTGTGGCGAGGCTGGTGGTCGGAAGGTGGCGACACGCATCACCTCAGGCGATTTCCCGCGATTGTCATTGAGGGTGGGGCGCGTATCTCCTATAATTTGGTGTTCGTTTGGCGGCGCAGGAGACTGACTGGATGGCTGGAGCAACGGATAACCGCAAATTGGGGTACCGCATCTTCCTGGGCGTTGTAGTGCTGATTCTCGGCGGAAGCATGCTGCTGTACCTGGTGCCTCAGACACCTGATACCGGCGAGGCCGCAACCGACGCGGTAGCCAAGGTGGGAGACCAGTCCGTCACGCTGGGAGATGTACGCCAGCAACTAGCGCAGATCGAGCAACGTAACCAGGTGCCGAAGCCTCTGGAATCGTTGTACGCGCGACAAATCCTGAATCAATTGGTATTTGAAAAAGAGCTGGAATACGAGGCTAAGCGCCAGGGGATTACGGTATCGGATCAGGAGCGCGCCGACCGTATCAAGCAGTATGTGCCCACCGCTTTTACCGGCGGCACGTTTGTTGGGATGGACCGCTATTCGTCGGAAGTGCAAGCGCGCTTTCAGATGACGGTACAAACATTCGAAGAATTGGTGCGCCAGGGATTGCTGGAAGAGAAATTTCGCAAGCGCGTCACGGATGGGATCAGCGTCGGGCCGCTGGAGCTTCAGGACGAGTTCCGGGCCAAGAACGAAAAAATCAAAGTGGACTACGCGCTGATCAAGCCAGAGGATCTGGCGGCGAAGATCAATCCGACGGAGACGGAGATCAAGGCGGAGTACGAGAAGAACAAATCCCGCTACCAGGTTCCGGAAAAGCGGGTGGTGCGTTACGCCTTGCTGAACACTTCGCAGTTGCGCCGCAGTGTGCAGATTTCCGACGACCAACTGAAGGCGCAGTATCAAGCCAATATTCAGCAATACCAGGTGCCCAATCGCGTCCACGTGGAACACATTTTGTTCATGACCGTGGGAAAGACCGATGCGGAAGTGGATGAAATCAAGAAGACGGCGGAAGACGTGTTGAAGCAGGCAAAAAAGGGAACCAATTTCGAAGACCTGGCCAAGAAATATTCCGAGGACCCCGGCACGAAGGAAAAAGGCGGCGATCTGGGTTGGATTGTGCAGGGCCAGACAGTACCGGAGTTCGAAAAGACGGCGTTCGGGTTGGAAAAGGGACAGATATCTGACCTGGTTCGGACGCAGTACGGATTCCACATCATCAAGGTGCTGGATAAAGAAACCGCACATACCAAGCCTTTCGACGAAGTGAAGGAATCGCTGCGGTCGCCAATGGCCTTGCAGCAGGCCGATCAGCAGGCCAGCGATCAGGCAGATCAGTTGGCCAAGGCCATTCGCCAGTCCAACAAAGTGTCTTTGGATGATTTGGCCAAGCAATTTCACCTGACCGTTTCGGAGACCCGACCTGTCAGCGCGGCAGACCCGCTGCTGGAGTTGGGAAACTCCAAGGAAGTAAAGGACGACATGTTTCGGTTGCGTCCGAACGAGTTGAGTTTGCCGGTGCGAACGGACCGCGGTTACGTGGTTCTGTCGGTCAAAGAGATTAATCCGGCGCATCAGGGGACTTTGGAAGAGGTTCGCGAGCAGGTGGTGAACGACCTGAAGCAGGAAGAGGCCGCTAAACTGGCAAAAACGAAGGCGGATGAGCTTGATAAACGCGTCAAGGGCGGTGAAAAGTTTGATGCCGCTGCGAAGGCACTGGGATTGGAACCCAAGACCAGCGAATCCATTGCTCGTGACGGCTCCATCGCCGGAGCAGCCAGTGGGAAGCAGTTGGCGGAAGCGTTTCAGATGAAAGCCGGGGACGTCGGCGCGCCGTTGAGCCTGGGTTCGAACTGGATGGTTTATCGAGTCGAGGCTAAGGATGAGCCTAATCCAGCGGATTTCGACAAGCAGAAGAAGTCCTTAGAAGAGCAACTGCTTCAGAGCAAGCGCAATGTGGCATTTGAAGCCTTCAAAACCGCGCTCGAAGCCAAGCTCAAAGCGGAAGGCAAAGTCAAAATCATGAACGATAAGTTGGCGGGATTCGGCAGCCTAGGGTAATAAACAACTCATTTTCAAGAAGTTAAAGGCAGTATCCATTTCGATGGGTGCTCTTGCCTTTGCTTGTCCAGGCGGATACCCTATTAGGGTCCCAACAATCCCCTTCCAGACAAACTCGAGCTTTTCGGTGGCCTTTCCACCGACGAGAGTTGGGTAGGCGGTTTCGAGTCCAGAGGCTCAGTGAAGACCAAGACAGCAGTTCGCTCCTCGGCGGTGAGAAACAGCTACCGCTGCAGTATGGAAAGAAATCAAACCGGCAAATATTGCGTCAGAATCCAGGTACGTTACCCGCGCCATGCCTGGACGCTGGAGGTGTTTTTCCTGGCGTCGTCCTTCAACCGGGCGATGACCAAGCTCGAGGAATCGCTCGATTTTCTTCAGCGGAATGAAGAAAAGCTGTGGTTCTGGGGTGTGGATCGCGCGGAGGACATGGGCTTCTCGGCCGAGTTTTTGCGCGAAGCGGGATTGAAGCTGGATCGCCGCGGCGAATTCCCGCGTAAAGCCACCAACCTTACTGTTGAACCGGAATTGGAAGTGCCGGCTTTTGCTCTTGGTCCGATGCGCCGCGGACTTGCCGAGTCGGTAGAACCGCCGCGAGCAGCGGCCGCAGCGGGCGATTAACGCTTTTTCTCGGTCCGCAAAGACCGCTTTGTCAGGTTGTTCGTCTTCAAGTTGATCCCCTCCTAGTCGTGTAAATCGTAATTAGAAGTCTGGCTCAATGTTTTCGTTCCCATGTGGTCTTTCTCTAGTATTGACTTCATTGCTAGAGTCGCCCATCATGCGCCGACTCCACGGGGAGTTGCACGCCTCCTGGCGCGGTGAGCGAGAGGAAAGATCATGAGAAAGAAGCTCTATTCAGCGATGCTGTCGGCATCGTTGTTAGGCTGGGCGGTTCCAGCAATGGCTCATTCCCGGCCGCGACCGGCTGGGCAATCTACGCAGTCCAGTGATCAGTCGCAAAGCGACTCGAGCGACGCAACCAAGACGAAAAAGAAGAAAAAGACGGCAGACTCCACGGATTCCACGACGGCAGCCCAAGATACTGCCGGGGAGAATTCCACCACTTCCAAGAAGACCAAGAGCAAAAAGAGTGCGGAATCGGGGGCTGCGGAAGGGAAAGATACCTCAGCAACCGCATCGGGTACCGCTGACAAGAGCGCGAAATCCAGCAAGTCCACAACGAAAAACGGCGCTGAAACATCGGAAGGCGACACAAAAAAGACCGAGCCAGTCGCAACGAGCGCAACGAAGAAGAGTTCGGTGGCCGATCCGGCTGCGAGTGCGACCCCGCCAACCGGCGCTGCGCCTGCAGCTTCAGAAGGTAAAACCGCTGCGGCGACCAACAGCACTTCGAAGAGCAGGAAGAAAAAGGACGCGACTGACTCAGCGCCCGACAGTTCGGCTGGGGCGGGGACGGGCAAGAGTTCCGCTTCGGTAACCGCCAAGGATCCGACGGCGGCGGCGAACTCCGGGAATACCACCAGCACCAGAAGCCCGGCGAGCAAGATAACCTCAGGTGCAGGCGGCTCTTCCGGCAGTGTGAATGCGGAGCCGGCCCCTGCCGCCCCGCCGACTACTTCCAACTCGGGAAATACCCCCAGCGCCAGGAGTGCTCCCAAGACTGCTGCCCAGCAAACTCAAACGCTACCAGCTAACAGCAATGGCATGGTGTGGGATAACACGGACTCGGGCGTGTACCACAAGCCGGGAACGCGATGGTATGGCAAGACCAAGCAAGGAAAATATATGACCGAGGCTGACGCTCAGAAAGCTGGGTATCGGGCGGCGGAAAAGAATTGAACGAAGGTTTGCGATTGAACGCGTATAAATCTAAGTGGGAGGCAAAAGAATGACAAAGTATATTTTGCGTTTCGCGATGGTTGCGCTTGGGGTGTTGGGTGCTGTCTCGCTGGGTGTTTCGCAGCCGAGACCCTCCATGCCTCCTTCTCATGCGGCGGCGGTTCCCGCTGATGACCTGGTGGATATCAATTCTGCTACGGTGGATCAATTGAAGGCGCTGCCGGGAATCGGCGACGCATACGCCCAGAAGATTGTTGATGGGCGTCCTTACGCGAAGAAGACGGACCTGACCAGGAAGAAAATCATTCCGATGGCTACTTACAAGAAGATTGAAGACAAGATCATCGCCAAGCAGGGAAAACCAGCCGCGAAGTAACGTCTGGTTTGAATGCCAACATCGACCGGCGCCTTTGGGGCACCGGTCTTTTTTTAGCCCACGCATGGGCTATTTCTCGCGGAGGATTACCTCGCCCTGGCCAACGAGCTGGTCGTTGAGCCACAAGCGATACTTGAACGTCGCGGCTTTGATGCCCGGACGTGGTGGGCCACTCAAAAGGCGCATGCCTGCAGGGGCCTGAAAAACGTTGGATGAAAAGGGGCAGCGATTCACATCGAATTCGACGCGCAGGTTCCCGGCGTCGGAAATCCAGGAGATCTGGTCGCCGTCGTCGAGTACGACGGTTTGGGGAATGACGCCTACAAGTACGGGCCGTTCAGCCATGAGTTCTTATGATCCTGTAATGAGCTGGTGATAATTGCTGATTGTGCGCTTCGTCACTGACGATCAAAGCGTCAGCGTGCGAGAAACGATAGCACATCCGGGGAGATGATTCTGTCCGCGGCGGATATCGAATGTGCGTACGCAGGCATCCAATTATGTACAGCTGTTCTACTGTACTCTTGACCGTTCCGCGGAGAGCCCGTAGACTAAGACTCACTCAGTTTTCCGCATCGTCTGCCTGGATTGACCCTGCGATCGCAGAAAAATGTAGGAAAGCGCCCGGTTCGGAAACTTGGGCGCGGAAGGAAATATACGGATGGCCTCAGTTGCACGCGCTTGGTCTATACCACTGCCCAACGGCTCGCGAATTTCGCTGATCATGTCTCTGCCGTTTGCGCTGGTGCATCTCGCATCATTACTGATATTTTTTATCCCCTTTCACTGGTATTACCTGGTGACCTGCCTGGCGCTTCTAGGTGTGCGCATGTTTTTCGTGACCGCCGGATATCACCGCTATTTTTCGCACCGCGCCTTTAAGACCAGCCGCGTGTTTCAATTCGTAATCGCATTTATGGCCATGAGCTCGGCGCAAAAGGGTGTGCTGTGGTGGGCGGCGCATCATCGGCACCATCACCGGCACTCGGATCAGGAACTCGATCTGCATTCGCCCACGCTTTTCGGATTTTTCTGGTCGCATGTGGGCTGGATCATGTCGGATAAATACAACGACACGCGTCTGAACTACATCGGAGATTTCGCCAAGTACCCGGAACTGCGCTGGCTGAACAAATACCACATGGTTCCTCCCGTTGCGCTGGGAGCAGCAATGTGGCTGATCGGTGGCTGGCACCTGTTCATCTGGGGTTTCTGCCTGAGCACCGTGCTGCTGTGGCACGATACGTTTACCATCAACTCGCTGTCGCATTTGTTTGGGACGCGCCGCTACAAAACCACGGACACCAGCAAGAACAACTGGTTTCTCGCACTCCTGACGCTGGGCGAGGGCTGGCACAATAACCATCACCACTTCATGGCTTCGGCTCGGCAGGGCTTTTTCTGGTGGGAAGTGGACATTACCTACTACACGCTGAAGGTTTTGTCGTGGTTCGGCATTGTGTGGGATCTGCGCAAGGTGCCGGTGCATCTGTTGAGCGAAGAAAAAATCGCGGCGTAACAAAACTCTCACGCGACTCGGAATGAAAGGGGTAGGCATTCGTGCCTGCCCTTTTTTCTTGTCTTAAACCAAGTCTCGACGTGGAACTTGCTTCGGCAGTTGTCCACGGTGTAGCCCTCGGAGCGATCTCCTCGGTCGCGTTCAGGTCGAAAGTAATCCGCCGCGCGTTAATTAAAAAACATTCATGTTTAGCGGCCGCTCTCGATTAACGCCGTAGCTGAAGTCTGGAAAACGACCTTGTATAGTGGGTAGGGCAAGGCGAACAAATCTGCGGAGGTGGTTGGTGCGAATCGTGAATCGGAGAGCCTGGGCAGGGTTCGTGGGATTTTTCATTTTGCTTTTGTTGTGGATCAGCGCCGGGAAAAATGTTGTGAAGGCGCAGGAAACGAACGGCGCGCCTGCGGGAAAATCCGGTTACCACCTCATTAAGAAAGTGAGGCTGGGTGGCGAAGGCGGATGGGATTATCTGAGCGTCGATGCGGCGAGCCGCCGAATATTTATTTCACGCGGAACACACGTGATGGTGGTGGATGCGGACCAGGGCACCGTGGTGGGAGACATTCCAAACACTCAAGGCGTGCACGGCATCGCGCTTGTTTCTGAAATGAATAAAGGATTCACCAGCAACGGTAGTAGCGCGACAGCCACGATCTTCGACATGAAAACATTGAAGACTCTTGGCGAAGTCAAGACGGATAAAAAACCCGACGCGATTATTTACGACCCAGCCTCGAAACGCGTTTTTACGTTCAATGGCGATGCGTCTTCTTCCACCGCGATCGATGCGGCTACCGGCAAAGTGGTGGGCACGGTAGCGCTCGGTGGAGGTCCCGAGTTTGCGGCCGCGGATGGCAAGGGTCACGTATTTGTAAATCTCGAAGACAAAAGTCAATTGGTGAAATTCGACGCGACCACCCTCAAAGTGGAACAGAGCTGGCCGCTGGCCCCCTGCGAGTCTCCTTCGGGATTAGCAATCGATGCGGAGCACGAGATATTGGTGGTGGGCTGCCACAACAAGATGATGGCGTTCCTGGATGGGAATTCCGGGCACGTCATTGGCACGGTGCCTATTGGGCAGGGCGTCGACGCGAATCGATTCGATGCGGACACTGGTTTAGCGTTCGCTTCGTGCGGTGACGGCACGGTGACCGTGGCTCACGAAGATTCGCCGGACAAATTTTCCGTGGTGGACACGATCAACACGCAGCGCGGCGCCCGGACAATGGAACTGGATCGCTCCAATCATAATTTGTACCTGGTAAGCGCAGACTTTGGCGCGACGCCGGCAGCTACAGCGGAGCATCCGCACCCGCGGCCTGCCATCGTTCCGGATACCGTCGTGCTGCTTATTTACGGAAAATAATTCAACCATCAGTACACATGACAAAGCCCGCTTTTGCCGATGTCACCGGCCAATTTGACCGTTGCGCGTGGCTGGTCAGATGGGCGAAAATTGGATTTGCGGCCGCGCTTCCAAGGTCCTCCAGAGGCGCACGCGGACGCCCCCAGGTAACTGCACGCTTTAGAAGGACAAGCCATGACGCAAAAAGTTGGTGAATTGAACCCGCCGGTGCGGTTGATGCTGACGCCGGGACCTTCGTCCGTTGAGCCGCGGGTGTACCGCGCGTTGGCCACGCCACTCGTGGGCCATCTCGATCCGTGGTTCAAAACCTGCATGGACGAGACGCAGCTTTTGCTGCGGCAAGTTTTTCAGACGGAAAATCGATTGACTATGCCGCTGTCCGCTTCCGGATCGGGCGGGATCGAAGCCGCGGTGCTCAACACGCTGGAAGAAGGCGATGAGGGCATCATCGCCGTGAATGGTTTGTTTTCCGACCGTATGTATGAAATTGCGCAACGCACCAGCGCAAAAATTACCAAAGTCGAAGCCCCGTATGGAAAACCCGTGGACGCGGAAGAGGTACGCCGCGCAGGAAAAGGGAGAAAAATAAAGATTATCGGTCTGGCGCAGGGTGAAACGTCTTCGGGTGTCCTTACGCAGTTAGCTGATTTCCGCAAAGTAGCCGACGAATTGGGTGCGCTCCTGGTGGTCGACACGGTAGCGTCGCTGGCCGCTGTCCCGTTGCACGTGGATAACGAGCGCGTGGATATTTGCTTCAGCGGAACACAAAAAGCGATCAGCGCGCCGCCGGGAATGTCGCCTATTACCGTGAGCCCGCGAGCAGAAGAAGTAATGCGGACGCGCAAAACAAAAGTACAAAGCTGGTATTTTGACCTGACTACGGCGATGAATTACTGGGGCAAAGATCGGCTTTATCATCACACACCGCCGATCAGCCTGATTTACGCTTTGCGGGAAGCGCTGCGCATCGTGATGGAAGAAAGCCTGGAAGGCCGTTGGGAACGACATCGCACCAATCAACTGGCCTTGATTGCGGGCCTGGAAGCGATGGGGCTGGATTTGCTGGTGAAAAATCCCGCTGAACGCCTACCTACGGTTACAGCCGTGATGATTCCCAAAGGTGTTGACGACGTGCGAGTGCGCACGCAACTGCTCGATGAATTCAATATCGAAATCGCGGGCGGTTTGGGTCCACTGAAAGGCAAAATCTGGCGCGTAGGCCTGATGGGCTACTGTAGCCAGAAGCCCAATGTGCTGTTGTTTCTCGCGGCGATGGAAAAAATCCTGCTGGAGATGGGATTCCGCGCACCGGAAGGGGCCGGGGTCGCCGCCGCCATCCGCAACTATTCGCAGGTGGAAAGCGCGACAGCATCAGCGCGCTGATTTCCGCGGTAAGCGCTCCACATTTTTCGTAGTGCCCGCAACGGTGCATAATGGTTGACTTGTGAGCGAGAGAACAGCAAGTCCGGGAGAACGCGTGAGCACACGTCCGGTATTGGCAAACGCAGGCGCGATGAAAGAATTTGTGGGCGCCTACGAAGTAACCTCCAAGCTCACAGGCCACGTCTATAAATGCAGGTTCTCCTATCTTTGGAATGGGATCGCTACGCGCCACAGCGATACGATCGACACAAAATTCTTTGTTGACGGCGAAGTTGTTATGGTCGGCCTGGCACATACGGCGTTCGTAAAATTCCGGGAACGTACCGGCCGCGATTTGACCGATCGCGAGGCCAGCTTCATTGCCGCCGAATATTTGCGAGAAAGACTGGAAGAAGAGGATATACGTCCGGTGTACGACGTAACCCATGACGACGTTTTACGATTGATCGAACTGGTCGGCATCAAGTAATTCCCTCCGAAATGCGGCAGAATAGACGGCAATGAAGACTGTGCCGGTTACGATTACCACCACAAGCGACCGTCTCACCACCGTGCTTTCTTACGGCGCGCTGTTGCTGCTCGGTTACGTAATGTATCTGATCTTCGAGCCGTTTCTGGTGCCGTTAACGTGGTCGGCGGTGCTGGCAATTTTTTTCTATCCGGTGCATGAGCGTCTGGCGAAACGCATGCGTCCCACCTGGGCCGCTCTGGTGAGCACACTGGGTGTCACTGTGCTACTGATCGCCCCGACGTTGGTGGTGCTGTCGTACACGGCCAAACAAGCCATCGACGCGACCGCCAGCTTGCAATCCGCGTTAATGAATCCAGAGCGTGAATTGCCCGCGGAAGTAATCGCGCGGGTGCGAGCACAGCTTCCGGAGGCGTGGCAGTCGACAGACTTTTCGGAGCCTTTACGACAAGGCGCGGAAAGAATCGCCGCATTTCTCGCGGGAAAATTTGGCGCGCTGGTAAGGAACCTGGTGAGCTTTTTCGTCGCGCTGTTCATTCTGGTGTTCGCCTTATTCTTCATGTTCCGCGACGGACCGGAAGCGGTGCGCGCGGTGAAGCATTTATTCCCGTTCGACCGCACCATACAGGAAGAAATGCTGTTCGAATCCAAAGAGCTGATCTTCGCGAGCGTGGCGGTGGGCCTGCTGGTCGCGGGAATCCAGGGCTTGCTGGGCGGAACAGCGTTTGCGATCGCGGGTATTCACACACCGATCTTCTGGGGCGTGGTGATTGCGTTTTTCTCACTGGTGCCGGTAGTAGGCTCGGCGTTGATCTGGCTGCCCACGGCGTTGTGGCTGGGATTCAGCGGACACTGGGGAAAAGCCATTGTGATTATGTCGATTTGCGGCGCGGTGGCAGGGATTGCCGACAATATCGTGAGGCCGCTGCTGCTGCGCAATCGCACGCAGCTCAACGAACTGCTGCTGTTTATCGGCGTACTCGGCGGACTGTCGGTCTTTGGTCTGCTGGGGCTGGTGGTAGGCCCGGCGATCGTCGCCGCAGCGATGGGCGTGTTTCGCGTGCACATGGCACACCGCGAAGATTTGGCCGCGGCACGAAACTAACGAACTGGTCTTACCACGCGTGGAGACCTCGTAACCGAGTGCTCAACGGTGCGTCCAAAATACCACGAGCGCACGTAAGCGTATGTTAGAGTACCCCGCTCGATGACTTCCAAGACCATCAAGCCGGCCGTGACACATACCGAGCTAACGCCTGCGCAGCTCCGGTGGCGCTGCGACTTGTCGCGCATTCCGTTTGAAACGACGGCACAGGCGGAACTACGCGAAGGCTTCATTGGCCAGGAGCGAGCGCTGCGTGCGCTCAAGATGGGTGTGGAATTATCGGCGCCCGGATACAACGTCTTTGTTTGCGGGCTGGCGGGGACGAGCCGAGGCGGAACGATCGCGAGCATGATTGAGAAGCTGCACCCGCGAACGAAACAATCGCTCGACCGCTGCTACGTGAACAATTTCAAGATTGCAGACCGCCCGCGCTTGTTGTCGCTGGCGCGCGGACAAGCCAACGGATTCAAAAAAGATATGCAGGCCGGAATCGATTTTCTGCGACGGCGTATCCCCCAGGTGTTCGAGGGCGAGCCTTTCCAGCGCCAAAAAGGTCGCATCGTAGAACGCTTCACCGTGCGCGAAAAAGAATTGATGGATGATTTCACGCGGCGCATTGCGCGTGAGCAATTTGCTCTTGGCCACATGCAGGTCGGAGCGGTGGCGCTTCCGGAGATTTTCCCGGTTCTGGAAGGCCAGATGGTGCCTATCGAAGATATTTCCAAGATGGTGCACGAAGGAAAACTGGATGCGCCGGTAGCCGAAGCCATCGAACGAAAATACGAACAATTCCGGCAGGAATTTACGGTCGTCTATCGCAAGACGTTAACGCTTTCGCGCGAATTGGCCAGCGAACTGAGTTATCTGGAGCAGGAGGCGGCTTCCGTGCTGGTCGACGGCGCCATCGAAGAGCTCAAGGAAAAATATCCGGGCACGGGCGTAGCGGAATATCTGGAAGAAGTGCGCCATCATTTACTCGACAATCTGGGCCCTTTTAAAGAACGGGAAGGCGAAAGCGAATCGGAAGCCGCCGGTGGTGGTGGAGAGCCTCCCGACGGCCTGCCCAAACTTCCGGGTTTGCAGGAGCGTGATCCGTTCCGGGTTTACGGTGTGAATGTGATTCTCGCGCACGGCGACGAAGATGCTTCGCCGGTGATTTTTGAAACGACGCCTACGTACGCCAACCTGTTCGGAACTATTCAACGCGCTTACGACGCACGCGGCGGCTGGACAAGCGACTTCATGGATTTGCGCGGCGGTTCGCTGCTGCGTGCCGATGGCGGATTTTTGATCATGTATTCGCTGGAAGCGCTTTCCGAGACCGGCGTATGGCGGGCGCTGAAACGCACGCTGAATCACGGCCGGCTGGAAATTCAGCCACTGGAAATGTTTTATCCCTTTGGAGGCAGCGCGCTGAAGCCGGAAGCGGTGCAGCTAGATGTAAAAGTGATTTTGATTGGCGACCGGGAGTTGTACGAAGTGCTGTATCACTACGAAGAAGATTTTCGCAAGATTTTCAAAGTGCGCGTGGAATTTGACGAAGAAATGCACATGAGCGACGGCGTCATCGCCGAATATGCCGGCCGGTTGCGGGCGCTCTGCGAAAAGGAGAATTTGTGGCCGTTCGATCGCGGCGCTTTTGCAGCGATGCTGGAATATGGCGTACGCCAGGCGGGGCGCCGAAATAAAGTGACGGCACGATTCGTGGATATGGCCGACCTGGCACGTGAGGCGCACTACGCCGCCGTGGCGGCAGGTGAAACCATTGTGCGCGCCGCTCACGTGCGGAGTGCCCTGGCTTCGAAAATGGAACGGCACAACCTGATCGAAACGCGTGTTCGCGAAATGATCGAAGAAGGTACGTTGCTTGTGGATGTTTCCGGTGAACGCGTCGGCCAGGTGAATGGCCTCAGCGTGCTGGAAATCGGCGGCTATTCTTTCGGCAAACCGGTGCGCATTACTGCCTCCGCGGCGTTGGGAAAAGTGGGTCTGATCAATATCGAGCGTGAAGCCAATCTCAGCGGGCGCTTCCACGACAAGGGCGTACACATCATTTCGGGATTCCTGCGCACCAGATTTGCCCAGGACTCGCCGCTGTCGCTGGCAGCCAGCATTTGTTTCGAACAATCCTATTCCGGAGTAGATGGAGACAGCGCCAGCTCCACGGAAGTGTACGCGCTGCTGTCCGCGCTTTCGGGATTGCCGCTGCGCCAGGACATCGCGGTAACCGGTTCGATGAACCAGCAAGGCGACATCCAGGCCATTGGCGGGGTGAACGAAAAAATTGAAGGATACTTCGGCGTTTGTCGTATTCAAGGACTTACCGGCAAACAAGGAGTGATGATTCCCGCTTCGAATGTGGAAGACCTGATGCTGCGAGAAGATATTCTGGATGCAGTGGCGGGGGGGAAATTTCACATCTGGCCGGTAGAGAAAGTGGAGCAGGGAATCGAGATTCTTACCGGCAGGACAGCCGGGGAGCGCGATAGCTACGGAAAGTTCGAAGAAGGGACGGTATTTGCGCTGGTCGACGAAAGATTACGTGTCATGGCAAATATCATGAAGGAATACCAGTAACCCTCACTTGCGACGACTAAGGATTCACCGCTGAAGGCGCAAGATACGCGCGACGGTACTCGACTCGATACTCAGAAAAATTGTGACTGCTGCCGGCGTCGCCGGTGATGCGGACCTCGATGGAATGAACGGCGCCGTCCTGAACTGGCGGCGCAAAAGCCAAACTGAATTCATGGCGTACGATGAGAGCGATCTGCGCGAAGTCAGCGGAAAGCTCATTGGCAGTCATCGGGAAATAGGCTTGTCCACCACTGCTTTGTGCGATTTGCCGTAAAAGCTGGTCGGCTTGTTCGAATTGTTCGGCAGTGAGCGTCGCCTTTGGAGGCGGCGATTTTTTTTTGATGGCAGCAGGAGGATTTCGCAGGTTACCGGTAAGGGAAACAGCCAGAATGCGCACGTCGCTGGTCTTCAGACGCTGAAGCAAATTTTTAATTTCGCCTTCAGAGGAAGTGTCCACGCCGGTGGAAAGCAGCACGATGGTTTTCTTTCCCTGCACAGCGCCGAGCCAATCGAGCGCCTTCGAGAGGCTGGAAGATAAGTTCAGAGAGCCAAATCCAATATTGAAGCCCAGATCGTCAAATGCGCCGGCGGCAGATGGCTTGTCGGTGGTGAAATCGACGATCCCTTGCGGCTTGTCCGCATACTTGACCACGGCCACGCGGTCATCGGCAGATAAACCATTTAAAAATGCGCGGGCAGCCAGCAAGTGGCCGCCTTCCAGAAGGTAGACGGCCGGACCGGCCTCGATGAACATGAGAACTTGAGCGGGTTCTTCCACGGCGAGAAAGTCGGTGATGGGCTGCTCGACGCCATTATCGAAAATATGAAAGCTCTCGCGCGGCAGACCTTCGACAAATTTTCCCGAGGAATCGGTGACGAAGACGCCCACGTTAACGCGATTAACGCTTACGCGGATGGGTTCTGACTGCTGCGTTTCGCTGGATGGCTGTGAGGCAGGTGGTGCCTGGGCGGCGGCCACGGCTGTAAACATCAGACTCCAAAGGAGAGCCAGAGGAAGCGCGCGAGACCGGCACATCGCGTCCTTATTCGATCCATTCGTCGAAGTGTAATCCTTCCGCGTCTTTCCACGATGCGCTCGAAGCGTAGTGCAAGTGGCGGGCGAACACTTCCGGATTGACGTCGAGCATCCAGGATGGAGTTGGCGTAGCCTCGGCTTTTGGCGCGCCGGGCCGTTTGGTTGCCGGAGCCTTGTTCGCGTCTGCGATCAGGCGGGCTTTCAGAGCGGGCCAATCGACTTTGCGAAAATCGAAGTAGCCGAGACCGTTGACGTTGGCCGGGAATTGCGTTCGCGCAGCTTGAAATCCGGGAGTGCTGGAAATTCCCGCTTTGGCGCTTTGCGTCCGCTTGGCGAGCAAGTCACGAACGGATTCCACGCTGGAGCTGATTACCAGGTAGTCCGGAGTGGCTGCGACATGATAAAAATCCCACGCAGCGCTGCCTGCAGCGCTTTGGCCGCCGCCACTGGAAACTTTCAAGAAGGTGATGTCGCCTTCGGCGTGCTCGGCGGTGATGCGCTCGCCGAGAACGGAATGCAGCAGCTTGAGCGTATCCGGTTTGTTGTGAATACCGATCAGGTAAACCTGCTTATCGTTGTCCAGGGATCGATTGGTTTGCAGCGAAACGAATTCTCCGGTGAAGAGGGCCACAGCGCTGCTGAGGGATTGGCCAAGTTTGGCCTGAGCCATCATCTCCAGCATGTCCACGCTGCTACCCTGCCGGCTCGGCGGCATGATGGAGGTAGCCACTCGCTTGATGAATGCATAGAGATGATCCAAGTTGATTTGCGTATCGCTGTAGGAAATGGCGTCGGCAGGTACAACGCTTAAACCGGGCGGGGTGGGCGTGCCCTGGTCCCAAATATCAAAAAGCGAGCCGGGAGCAGTATCGCCGAGCGCGACGGCTTGCACGCGAGTTTTTGCTCCTTCGAGAAGAACGCGGCCCGCGATGCAATGAATCGCGTCGAGTTTCATAGCCTCAAGGACGGGACCGATTTGAAAGCCGCCGGCGCTTGGATCGGGAGCCAGGTTTTTCATTTCCGGAACACGGATGAAAAATTCAAGTTGTCCGGAGCCGAGCACGGACTTGGCTTCATGATATGCGGCGGAATCCGTTATGGAGCCGGACGAAGCCGATTTTCCATGCAAGCGATGAAGTATTTCTTCGAGCACGACCATCTCGTTCGCGCTGACGGCGTATTTTCCGTCTTCCACCCAATAGGTAACGCCCGTCTTGCGATCGATTTTTAATGCGGGCACGTCGGCGATGGTCACCTGCGAAATCTGGGGGACCTCCTTCTCGTTCGCGCGCAAGCTGAGAACCGCCTGGGACAAGATGGCTTCTTTTCCGGTGCGGTCGTACACGAAAAAGATTCCTTTCCAGGGAGTGACTTTGCCTGGGCTTGTCTTGGCGGAAGCTTCAGAGTGTTTCTTGTTGGGATCGCTCAGGTAGCCAAAAACGAAGGGATTTTCGAGCAGCGTTGCATATTGTTCCAATTGTTCGCGCGTCAGGTGCGGTTCTTTGGATTTTTCTGCGGCGGATTTATCCTCGGAATTTTTGAGCAGGGCTTTGGTGAGGGATGAACGCACCGGAGCGAAGTCCGGGTCATCCCAAAGTGCCGCGATGGAATTGGACTTTTTTAGCTCCGCGCTGGGCTGTCCGCGCCAAATAAAATAAAACGTAGTGTTGGCGGGCAACTGCGCCGGCTCGAGAGGCGCCTGGGCCTGCAAACCCTGCGCGCAAAGCATCAGTATGAGTACGGACAGCAGGAGATACGGTGTGCGTACCATCTTCATCAAGGCGCTCCTAAGACGACACTAAAAAAGTATCACTATTGTGAAGGAAAAACAGAAACCCTGCCTCGCGAAAAAGTGCTCATCGCAAAGCAGGGTTTCAGATAGGTACCGCTTTTCGTAGAGCTAGGCCGGTGGCTTATTGGCAGTAGCCGCGGGAGCAGCGGCCGGCGCTGCACCGCCAGCGTCTTTGGGTGTAGAGAGGTAACCAGAGGCCTGGTTCTTGCCCACGTCAAAGACGACGATTTCGTACGGTGCCATGCGTGAAGCGCCCTTCATGTAAAACTGCACTGGCTCGCCGGCAGTCTTGTCCTTCTTTTCGATGGAGCGATCATCGGCCAATACGGTCAGCGTGTACTTGCCTTTCTTCTGGTCCGTCTTGTTCAGGGTCATCTGCACGGGACCGATGCGCTGCGGAGTCTTGCCCTTGTCCAGCTTGAACTCGTAGTAGTTGCGATCTCCACGACGCCGGAGCTCTTCGAGATCGTCACGATTGTGCGCGATCAACCCGCTCATTACGCCCATGTCACCGGTAGCACGATCCAGCTTGCTCTTAGTGGCTTCCAGATCGGTCTTGGTGCTTTCGATGTCCTTCTTCGCTCCGGTGACATCGGTTGCCACGGCGCCGATTTTCGCTTCGCTTTCCTGTTTGACTTCAGAAAGCTGTGCGGTGAGCTTCTGATCTGAAGCGACCTGGTCCTTGCGAATAGACTCGGCGCGGCTGCGCGCTTGCGCCAGCTCGGACTGGGTCAGATGGAGTCTTTCCTCCGAGACTTCTACGTGGCCTTTCAGATCGGCCAGGCGCGAGTTGGCTTGTTCCAACTGTGCGGACATAACGCGACTCTGGTCTTGTTGATGGGCCAAGTCTTGTTCAAGGCGCAATTGCTGGTTATGCCCCACGTAGGCGAGAACCGCCAAGCCGGCAAAGAGCACCACAAACAATACGGCGATCCAGCGAGGCGTGCCTGGATGATCGTAGTGATAGGATTCCTGCGGGCTCGGCACGTTCGAGCTTGGTACGTTCGGCGAAATGCTCATTCAGCCTCCTCAGTCGATGCTACTTGGATGGGATGCGGCGCCCCTTACAAGGGTTCGCCGGAATTATCGCCTGCGCGCCGCTGCCTGTCCATGCTGGAATCACTTTTTGGTGCCGCGCCGCGAACGCGACCGCGAGCCGGGAGTTTGAGCGAAGGCCGAAGCGGGCCAGCGCGCCAGCACCGAAGTGGTCAATCCACCGCGCGGAGTAAATTCACCGCGCACCACGCACCACCTGGGACGGATAGCTTTCACGATGTCGTGAAGCATTTTGTTTACGGCGTTTTCATAGAAGATCCCCAGGTCTCGATACGCGAGCAAATACATCTTCAGAGCTTTGAGCTCCAGGCACTCCCCAGCGGGCATATACCGAATGGTGATGGTTCCAAAATCAGGCAGACCGGTTTTGGGGCACACGGAAGAATACTCGGGAAAACGAGTGGTAATAATGTAGCCAGGAAACTGGTTTGGCCAGGTTTCCAGCGCGGGAAGGCGTGTTTTTATGCCAGCGCGCGCATGCTCTACGGTGTAATCGGCCATGGTGGCTCCCGCTTATGATTGTACCAACTGGGTACCAGATCTTGCCGAGCGGTAAATTCTGAAGTAACGTCAAGACTGGTTACCCTAACACTAACGGAGCGTTTCTTTGGTTTGCCCTGCCTGTCATTTGGAATCTGGCCGCCGCTCCCGTCGCCGGACGGTAAGCGATTATTTGCTGTCTTCCATTGGCGTGGTTCCGTGGCGCTGCGCGCAGTGCGAGAAACGTTTTCATGCGCGCACCGCCGCGCTCCGCAATGTGCGGTACGCGCGATGCGGAATTTGCGGCAACCTCGAGCTGCAAAAAATTTCGCCAGAATATATCGCTGGGCCATGGGCGGTCCTGGCGCGCATGCTGGGGTTTCCTGCACTGCGCTGCGATCCCTGCAGGCATAAGTTTTTTGCGTTGCGACCGGTGCTGCGCGAAAGCCCCCGGCTCAGCTCGTCGTCGCGGGCTGCGTAAGTTTCGGCATTCGGATACCCCGCTTCACTCGACTCTATGGAATTTGTGAACGGACCAGGACTCGGACGCCCGTCTTGAGCGGCCTATTTCCGCCTTTTTCTCATTGAACCGTACGAATTCGTGTCGATCTAAAAACAAGCTGAACTGTTTTCGGCACCAGGATGATGCCGGGACCCGTGTGTTAAACTGCATGCTGCGGCGATATGGTGCAAGGGTTAGCACGCGGCCCTCTCAAGGCCGAAATCCGGGTTCGAATCCCGGTATCGCTGCCAGTAGCCGATTCGTGATTCCGCCTCTGTAAATTTTCCTGCGATTTAATGTGGTCTAGTGATAATTTTGCCTCGGCCAGTTCCCGTGGGAGTCATCGTGGACAAACAAAAGGATCTGAGAACTTATTCGATCAGCCGCAGAACTCTTCTAACGGATGTGGCGTTGACCGGAATCGCGCTGGCGCTTCCAGGTTCCGCCGGTGCAGCAGCACAGGAGACTGGGCCCACTGCGAATGGCGGTACCGAGCCTTACCCGATCCCGTGGCTAGACAAAAACGGCAGTCACAACCAGCCGGCAGGTCCCAAGCTGGAGCCGTCGCACATCTATCACTTCAAGGGAAAAGTCGCGCGCTCCAGCACGTTCGCCGGCATGGGCACAGACAATCAAGGAAACCGGATCGCCTTCGGCGCGCCCACTACCGATTACGGCGTTATGCAGGGCGAATATTGGGCGGCGAGGGCAGCGCAATCCGGCAGCTTTACGCATATATGACTCACGCTTTTTCGGGGACCGTTGGTTCCCGCCAACCAGATACATGATTTCCACCCGCCAATTTCGCTTTCAGGTCTGTACTGGGTGGTTCCGATTTCGAACAACGGGCTAACGATTAGCGACAATGGGCAAACATTCACTCTGGAAATGAATGAGGTTGCGGTCGTCGATCAACCGCGCTGGCCGGCTATCGATGCCACAGCCACACCGGCACGCATGTCGTTCAAGATGGTCTGGAAGTCGACGGGTGAATCTTTCACGACGGAGGATGCTGGAAAGCATTTTCGATTCATCGGGACGCGGGCGATGTGTCAAATGGAAGCAAAAGTAGAGGTGCCGTCCATCGGATTTTCGTGGAAATCCGACGCCCTGGAGACTTCAAAATGCGATTTCGCGATTATGGGCGACGAAATCAATGGCCGGTATTACGATGCGGAAAATCCGCCAAAATAAGGGCAACCCAAAACAATTATTAAGCAATTATCCGGGGCGGCCAACACCTAGAGCGTCCGCAACGCGATTGATGTAGTTGAACCATGAGGCAATGAGGGTGATCTGCAGAATTCCGCGATCATCAAAACCCACCGACCGCAATGCGGCATGATCCGCGGGGCTGCATTGGGTGGCATCTTTGGTTAGCTTCACCACGTAATCGAGCATGACGCGATTCTGCTCACTGATCGGCGCCTTCCTGTAGTCCTGCTGAAGAGCCGCAACCATTTCTTTATCGAGTGTTACCCGACGCAGAAACTCTGCGTGAGACTCGATTCAATAGTGACAACGATTGGTTACGGAAACCATGGTGGCGATCATTTCGTGCTGATCGCGCGTCAGCGGTAAATCAGGGGATAACAAAACACCAAAGGTGCTGAAGGCGTGATACATCGCGTCCGGCAAAAGCGTATGCGAAGCGGTGATGCCGGCAGCATCGCCAGCGCCATCAACGGCTACAGGCGTGGCGTATTCGATGGGGTAAAGCTTGCGTTGGCCTTCCATCGCTTGCTTCACGCGTTCGTCTTCATCCATACGCACAGTTTTGATCCAGGTCATGGCGCGCTCCAGGTCAGCAGAGAAGTTGCGGTGAAGTCAGCATACAAAAAGTCGGGGTACAAAAGAATCGGCCGGATGGCTTCGATCATCCGGCCGCGATGCATTGGGGGTGGCTCCAAGGCTGGCCAAGTGCCAAACCAAGAAGCGGGTGTCATGTAGGAGTTTTATAGAACGGCGGGCGAAAGGTAGCAATAATGCGAAAACACTACCGAGTGAAGAGACTCAGTCGAAAGTGAGGTCAATGTAAGTGCAATAGCACGAAGGGGAGAGGAGATTGTGCTTGACTGCAAGATACCTTGTAGTGCAAGGTATGCAGAGCGATGAAGGGTCGAAATGCCGACATTCCGGAAAACGGCGATAAGTGGGAAATCCAACTTCGCAAAGGCTGCCTGGAGTTAGCCATCCTGGCGGCGTTGTGGGACGGCAAGCTGTACGGCCTTGAGATACTGCGCCGGCTGGAACAGGGTTCCGACCTGATTGTTTCGGAGGGCACGGTTTACCCGCTTCTGAGCCGTTTGAAAAATCTTGAGCTGGTAGTAAGCGAATGGGTGGAGTCGGACGCCGGCCATCCACGCAAATACTACGCGTTGACGCCCGCCGGCAGAGAGCGCGTTCGAGAGATGAGCGTGATGTGGTCGAGATTTTCTTCCAGCATGAGCAAGTTGCTGGCTCCCGTTGCGAGGAGCAAATAGATGCGCACAGCGACCGGGACGCAGGAACAAATCGAATCGTATCTGATCAGGTTGCGCGCCGGTTTGCGGGGGTTCAATGAACAAGACGCTCAGGACATCGTCGAAGAACTGCGCAGCCACATCACGGACAAGATGGCCATGAGTGAAGAAGTAACGCCCGCCGGCGTTGACGTCGTACTGGGCGGGCTGGGCAGTCCGGAAGAACTGGCTCAGCAGTATTTAACGGACGAGGTGCTAGCGTGCACCGAAGCGAGCCGTTCGCCATTACAAATAATCAAAAACACGTTTCGATGGGCGAGCCTTAGTGTCGGCGGATTATTTGTGCTGCTGGGTTCGTTGATGGGCTACGCGGTTGGGCTGCTCTTGCTTTTGTGGGCGGTTCTGAAGCCGTTGCATCCGCACACGGCGGGTTTGTGGGCATCGCGCGATAGCACCGGGGATCTCGCGATTTCTGTACATGTGTGGGCAGGTAGCGCGGCGCCGGGCAGTCGCGACGTTCTGGGCTGGTGGATTGTGCCCCTGGGAGTTTTGGCCGGCTGCGGATTAGTGATGCTGACGACGCGCTTGGCGGCGTGGTACGCGAAACAAAGTCGCAAACCGATGCTAAGGGCGCGCGGCTGATTTGTCGCAATGACGAAATGCAGAGAAAGAGAAAGCCGTGTATGAACCGTTGGAGAGCCAGGCACCACAGGTAGGAGAGCGCGAAGCCGCCGGCGCGCAGCAGGTACGCGAGCGGGATTGGCGTCAGAGCAAATGGCTCATCGTTGCCGAACTGGTCGTGGTGGCGTTGATTTTTGTGGCCGATTTCCGCCATCACATTTATTTCAGCAAGACGCTCTACCTTTTGGTATTTGCCTGGGCTTCACTATGGATCCGCAAAGTAAGTTGGGGCAGCATCGGACTTCGCGTTTACAGAAACTGGAAAACGACAATTTTGTTGGGAGTTGTCGCAGGATTGGTGCTGGAAGGATTCGAGCTGTATGTCAGCCAGCCGCTTCTGGTTAAATATCTGCGCAAACAGCCGGACCTGGAACTCTTTCGAGCGTTGACGGGGAATCTTAAGTACACGCTTATCTTTATAGGTCTGGCCTGGACCCTGGCGGCGTTCGGGGAAGAGATGGTGTACCGCGGATACTTGATGAACCGGGTCGCTGATCTGATGAACCGCGGCCGTGGCGCGTGGATAGTCAGCCTGATCGTGGTTCATGTAGCCTTCGGACTTGCGCATGCATACCAGGGGATTACCGGTATTCTGGATGAAGGGCTGTCCGGGCTTCTGCTGGGGATCATTTATCTGCGAACGGGGCGCAATCTGGCTGTGCCGATCGTTGCTCACGGAATTGAAGATACAGTGGATTTTCTGCTGATCTTTTTTGGGAAATATCCTGGGATGTGACGGTGGCCGCTGAAGTGCATGATGGAACTTGGCGTTTTTCTTTGGGGAGATTTGAGGGGATGGCGGGATGAATTCCAGTAATCGCAAGTTGGGAATGGATCGTTCCATTTCGCGACGCGATTTTCTGAATGGCGTGAGCGTTGCCATTGGCGGAGCCATAGCTGGAAGTGTATTCCCCGGACTTGGACCGCTGGAGGCTGCGGAATTATCGGCACAAGACAAGCCCGGCTATTATCCGCCGGCTCTCACGGGAATGCGCGGCAGCACGGATGGATCCTTTGAGGCGGCGCACGCATTGCGCGATGGGAATTTCTGGGCAAAAGCAGGAGCGCCGATCGAGGTTCACGAGGCCTACGATTTGATCGTGGTGGGAGGCGGCATCAGCGGTTTAGCCGCGGCCTATTTCTATCGCCAGCACGATCCAAGCGCCCGCATTTTGATCCTCGATAATCACGACGATTTCGGGGGACACGCCAAGCGCAATGAGTTTCGTCCCGGTGGCCGCCTGCTGCTGGCCAATGGCGGCACGTGGGCCATCGAATCGCCCTTTCCCTACAGCAAAGAAGCAGCCGGATTGATGGCGGACCTGCACATCGACCCCGCGGGGCTGGCAGAAAAATGCGATGTGAAAGACGCTTACAAGGATCTGCAGAGTGCTTATTTTTTCGACAAGGAAACTTTCGGCACCGACAAGCTGGTGGTGGGGGGGCCGGGACGACGCAATCGCAAGAACGGTGGAAGCCTGCGGGAATTTATCGCGGCGACTCCGTTATCTGAAAGTGCCAAACGCGATTTGCAGCGTTTGAACGAAACGACGGTCGATTTCTTACCGGGTATTTCTTCCGATGAAAAGAAAGACCGTTTGTCGCGGATGAGCTACAAGGATTATTTGCTGAAGGTAGTGAAGGTCGATCCTGGCGTGATTCCTTTTTATCAGGTGCAAACCCAAGGGCTGTACGGCGTCGGCATCGATGCGGTGAGCGCCCTCGATTGCTGGGTGCTCCACTCGCCAGGATTTACGGGACTGAATTTGGCACCCGGGCCCCATCCGCGCATGGGATTCACTGCGCGAGGCTTCGCGACTCCCAAGCCTGATTACGAATTTCACTATCCGGACGGGAATGCTTCCATCGCGCGCATGCTGGTTCGCGTATTATTGCCGGGATCGATCGGTGGATCAAACGCTGAAGACATCGTCACGGCGAAGGCTGACTACAGCAAGTTGGATCAGCCCGATTCCGCCGTGCGCATCCGCTTGAACAACACGGTGGTGCGCACACGCCACGCCGGCGAGGCCGTGTCTGCAAAGGAAGTCGAGGTCAGCTACGTGCGCGAAGGCAAATTGTATTCCGTGCGCGGCAAGGGTGCGGTGATGGCCTGTTGGAACACCATGATTCCGTATCTCTGCCCGGAGCTGCCGCAAGCGCAGAAAGAAGCGCTGCTCTACGGGACCAAAGTGCCGCTGGTTTATACATCCGTGGCCATCAAAAATTGGAAAGCGTTCGAAAAGCTGGGCGTATATCAAGTTTCCTGCCCGGGCATGTATCACACCCACGCTTCGCTCGATAATGCCGTTACCATTGGCGGCTACAAGGCGCCTTTGTCGCCCGACGAACCGATCCTGGTGCGGCTGACAAAAACTCCTTGCGCACCGGGTCTGCCCGAGCGAGAGCAGCATAAAGTCGGTCGCGCGGAATTGCTGGTGACGCCGTTCGAAACGTTTGAGCGTAAGCTGCGTGATCAGTTGTATCGGGTGCTGGGGCTGGGCGGCTTCGATCCCGCGCGCGATATCGATGCCATCACCGTCAACCGCTGGCCGCACGGCTACGCCTACGAATATAATCCGCTCTTCGATCCGGAGTGGCCCGCGGGCCAATCGCCTTGCGAAATTGGCCGCAAACCCTTCGGGCGCATAACCATCGCCAACGCCGATGCAGCCGCGGCGGCCTACACCGACCAAGCCATGGATCAGGCCTATCGCGCCGTTCAGGAACTGAGCCGCGTTTCGGCGTAAATTCTGGCGCAAGAAACGCTCGCGCCCGAGAGTTTCAAAACTCACTTTTGCAGCCGGGACTTTTACTGAGACGTTCGTGAATTTCTGAGTTCCGGTCTTTTCGCTGCAGGCCTCAACAGACCATATTGGCCACTAAGTAGCCCTATTTCGGAATACCCCGCATTTCTTCTGTCACATCAAAAAGCCAAGGAGATACAAACATGCCCTTGGTCAGGATGTTCCTTCGTTCCGGCACTTCACCGGAATATCGCAAAGCATTGGGAGATGGCGTCCACAACGCTCTGGTCGAAGCGTTGGCCATCCCTCCCGACGATCGCTTTCAAGTGATCAGCGAACACCGGGCAACAGACCTGATTTACGACTCTCAATACCTGGGAGTGCGCCGCTCCGAGCGCGTCGTGTTCGTGCAAATCATCCTGAGCGCCGGCCGCAAGCCGCAACAAAAACGCAAACTCTTCAAACGTATGGCGGAAATTCTCGCTGAGTCTCCTGGCCTTGCGCCGCAAGACCTGATGGTTGTCCTGGTGGAAACATCGTGGGAGAACTGGTCGTTCGGGAACGGCGAAGCACAATACATGGACGCGTAAAGCCCGGAATGGAATAGGCCGTCTAGAATGCCGCAGAAGATTTGAGGCCCTGCGCTTCGGTGCATTCGTAGAGATGGCCGGCGGAGAGATTTTTGTATTCTTCGGATTTGCCGCTGGGCCAATCGAGGGTGACGCGATCAATGCGGTCCTGGGTGCCCAACCCGAAAGTCACAGGGAATTCGGATTGCGATAGGTAGCTGGAACCGCCGTGCACCAGGCGCGATTGAGACTGGCCATTGTAGAAGATGCGCACGTTCGCGCCGATGGCGTCGCGATTGGATTTGGTGCCGATGAGCCGAAAACGGATACAGCGATTCCCGGAGGACTGTTCGTTGCGAAAAAGATAAGCGGGACCGTTGTTAGTGGTCATGAGCAGGTCGAGGTCACCGTCGCGGTCGAAGTCCGCGTAAGCCAGACCGCGGCCGACTTTTGGTTTGTCGAAGCCGCCACCAACCTCCGCAGCGACATCGCGAAAATATTTGTTGGCGCCACTCGACACGTTGAGAAAAAGGTGAGGAGGTTGGGCGTAACCGACATTGCCGCGAATGTTCCGAACAGTGTCGTCGATATGACCGTTGGCCACGGCCAAATCGAGAAGGCCGTCGAGATTCACATCGAGAAACGCGCAGCCAAAACCCAGATTGTTTTTCGAGGGACCGCCGATACCGACCTGTTGGGAGACGTCGTCGTAAGCAGTGGCTGAAACCGGCCGGTATAAGCCAATCATTTCGTTGTCAAAATTTGTAATGGCGATACTCGAGCGGCCGGAATTATCGAAATCGCCAGTGTCCACGCCCATTCCCGCTCGTGCTTTGCCTTCGCTGCTGAAGGCCAGTCCGGCTTCCACGGCCACATCCTTAAATTTTCCGTTGCGCAGATTGCGATAAAGTTTGTTGGGTTGCGTGTCGTTGGCCACGAACAGATCGGGCCATCCGTCCTGATCGTAATCGAGCATCGCGACGCCGAGAGATTTGGAGCTGCTGTCGAAAACGCCGCTGCCGGCGGTGACATCTTCAAAAGTGCCGTCGCCGCGATTGTGGAAGAGCCAGCAGGTGTCTCCGCGATACGCTTCCGGGGTGCAATAGGATTTGTGGGTACCATCGAGGCTGCAAAAAACATCGTGCTCCGGCGACCAGCGCACGTAGTTGCAAACAAATAAATCGAGCAGCCCGTCGCGGTCGTAATCGAACCACAACGCGGAAGTGCTGAAGGCCTGGTGGTTCCGAAAACCGGCAGAGCGGGTGACCTCTTTGAATCTGCCATCGCCAGCATTTCGGAAAAGATGGCTCTGTCCGACGCAACTGATAAAAATGTCCGGGAAGCCATCGTTGTTGTAGTCGCCGACGGCAACTCCCATCCCGTACACTTCCAGTTCGAGGCCGGCGGCGCGGGTCACGTCGGTAAAAGTACCGTTGCGATTGTTACGGTACAAGCGCAGCGTTGATTTCTGACTCTGATGACCGGCCCAATCCATGCCGTTCACCAGCAAAATGTCTTGCCAGCCATCGTTGTCGTAATCGAGAAACGCGCAGCCAGAGCCAAGCGTCTCGGGAAGAAATTTTCCGCCGAAGGCTCCGCTGTTGTGTTGAAACTGGATTCCCGCCGCGGCAGTGACGTCGGTGAAACGAAAACCGAGACCTGGGGATGGAGCGGCGAAAAGATCGCGCAGCGCAAAGGCAGAGTTGAAGGCCAGGCCGCCTGCGGCGGCCGCAACAAATTCACGACGCTTCATGAATGTCCTTCAAAGGAAACCCGCACGGAAATGCTTCACGGAAGAGTGACCAAGCCGTTGCGTATAGCGTAGACAACCAGTTCGGCGGTCTTGTGAATGCCGAGTGCATCCATGATGTTGGCGCGGTGCACCGCCACGGTGTTGGAACTCAGAGTCAGATCAACGGCAATCTCTTTGTTGGATTTTCCAGCGACGATATATTGAAGAATTTCCAGCTCTCGTGTGGTAAGCCCCGAACCTCGTTCGCCTTTGAGTGACTCAGCTCTGGAAACTTGTGGATCCAGGATCGCTTTGCCCGCCGCGACGGTTTTTACGGCGCTGACAAGATCGAGGTCCATGGCGTTTTTCAGTACGTAACCGCGTGCTCCTGCTTCCAGTGCCTGGCGCACCAGCGTCTCTTCGGAGTGCATGCTCAGCATGAGAATTTCCACGGCGGGAAAGTCCTTGCGAATGCGGCGGGTAGCTTCGATGCCGTTAAATTCAGGAAGCGCGCAATCCATGACGATGACTTGCGGCCGCAATTCCAGCGCGAGATGTACAGCCTCGGGTCCGTCGCTGGCTTCGCCGACCACGGAGATTTCGGAATCGTCTTCCAACATGCGGCGAAACCCGCGGCGCACCAATGCGTGATCGTCGACAAGCAAAACAGTGATTTTATGCGGCATGAGTTTGCAGTTTTTCCTGAGGAATTTTCAATCGCAACAGCGTGCCGCCCTGGGTGGGCCGCGAAATGTTCAGTATGCCGCCGATCAATTCCGCGCGCTCGCGCATGGCTACGAGGCCGATGCCGCGCGGAATATTTTCGCCAGCGCCGGAAGGCTCAGAGACAAATCCTTTGCCGTGATCTTCCACTTCCAGCTCGAGAGCGTTGAGCAGAAATCTCAGCCGGATCCACGCTTCGGTTACAGCAGCGTGACGACTGACGTTGTTCAAGGCTTCCTGGATGATGCGATACAAATGAACCCCGGCGCCGGTTTCTATGGGAAAAGATTGGCCTGATTTTTCGTAATGCAGGCGAATACCTGTTTGACGTTCCACGGTAGGAATATACCAGTCCAGCGTACTTTCTAGCCCTGCTTCTTCGAGCAACACGGGGTGCAGGGCCTGCGAGAGGCTGCGAATATTGTTCAAGGTGGACTGGGCAATTTCGCGCACCTCTTGCAGATCCTGGCGTAGAGGTGAGCCTTCCGGAGCCTGATTGCCTGCGCGTCCGAGCATAGCGCCGATGGCGGTGAGGACCTGGCCGAATTCATCATGAAGCTCGCGGGAAATGTGGCGCAGCGTGGATTCCTGCGTGGAAATTAATTTCTGCGCCAGCTCGCTGCGCTGCTCGGAAAGCTCCGCAAGGCGAGCAAAAATCTGACGATTGGCGCGAATCAGATAAAGGCTGGTGAGCGCGATGGCAATCAGCGTGGCGGCAAGGAACAGATAGAGCTGGCGCTGCACGCTGTCGTAAATCTGAGTGATGCGCGCCGCGGCTTGCTCTTCACCTTCGTTATTTTCAACGAGCAGGCGCGAGACAGCCGTGCTCAAGGCCTGCTGGCGAGCCTGTAAGGTGAGCCGAATTTGTTCGCGGGCTTCATTTTCTTTGGTGTTGTTGGCCAGCGCAAACATACGATTCACGGCATCCCAGAATTGTGCGAGTGACTGATTGAGATAGAGGCGCTGTTCCGGAGTACGGTTGGCACCGGCAAGTTTTTCTTCAAGCTTGAGGCCCGCGTCGAGATCATCGTGAATGCGCTCGAATTGGGCGGACCACGCGGTAAGCGGATAAGGTTCGGCGGCATCGAGCATGTCACGCATGGCCAGAGCGATGGAGTTCAAATCGTTTTGTATGCGTAAAAGTTGCAGCGAATCTTTGCGATTGCGATCGACCATGTCGCTTTGCAAACGGCGCAGGCCGCCAAGCTGTACGGTGATGTACGAGGCGTATCCGAGAACGGCAGCGAGCGTGATGATCAATCCGAAAAGCAGGCCGGTCGTCGGTGAACGCTGTGATGAAGGCTTCTGTTTCTGGAGTGGCTTCTGCAAAGACGGCACGGGGAAAGAATACCTCAGGCGGCGATGCGGCGTCGTAATGCCGCGACCAGGACGATCATGGTAAGGCATCCGGCTAGGGGAATCAGCAGGCCCACTCGCAAACTGTGGGAATGTTGTGACACGAAACCGATGATCCATGGGACTGTCGCGCCTCCAAGAGCGGCCATGGAAAACATAACGCCGCCGAGACGACGGGCTCTCGCTCCATACCATTTGGAGAGCCACGCGATGAAGATCGGATAAATGCTGGCGAGTCCAAAGCCGGCAAGCGTCACGCCAAGAATAATCGACATGCTGGTGGACGCACGCAGGAGACAGACAGTTCCCAACGCAGAAAGCAGCAAGCCGCCGAGGACCAAGAAGTTCTCTTTGACGCGAGACAGGATCAACGCGGAGATGCCGCGGCCCGATAACAAACCAATCCAGAAAAACATGGGAGCCAGCGTAGAAGAAGCGCCCACACCAACACGGCTAGCCTGCTCGGCGGCCCAACCGGAGACGCCGGCTTCCGTGCCGATGTAGAGATAAAAAAGAAATGCCAGCGCAATGGGAACGTGGATGGGATGCACGTTATCGTGAACGATTTCTGATTTCGCGTCGGAGGATGAGACAGCGGATGGCATGTTGTGCTCGAACTTCATGGTCCAAAACAAAATGCTGAGCAACAAGGAACCGAAGGAGATAGCAAACAAGACTTCGTTGAAACGATGAGCTTTCAGTCCGGTCAGAACCAGAATCGGACACAGGATAGCGCCGACACCCCAGGCCATATTCAGAATATTGAGAGACGCCGAGCGCCGAGCGCCCGCAATTTCAGCGACACACAGATTGGTAGCGGGAATCGCAATGCCGTAACCCAGACCGGCGACACTGTTGGCCAGCAACGCAAAGTTCTCGCTGGCACTATTGAGGGCGGCGATGCCCCCAGCCATGAGCAGAAATCCGAGAACGAGTGCATGGCGATAACCGCGTGTGGCGAGAATAAGGCTGGAGCATCCTACTCCTAACAGCGATCCGGTGAATTGCGTGGTGAAAAATAATCCCGCTTGAGCGTCGTTGAGGGTCCATCGCGCGATGAAGACTGGGAGAATGGGGCCTAGGATGGTACATACAATGCCGGTAAGAATGAAACCGGCGAAGAGGGCAGCGTTGATAAGGCTCAGCGACTGGGTTTCAGCGGCGGTGCGATGGAGATGCATGCGCGGGTAATTCTGAGGGAGACTAAGGATGCAGGCAATGACGCATTTTGTGCTGATGTTTTTTGTTCGGCCGTTTCCTGGCCGGGTCGCACCACACCCGTGTAAGCAATACCGTGAATCTTGAGACGATCCATCTTGGCTGAAGAACAAGGGGCAGCAATGATTGATGTGGGCGTGATCGGATTTGGACTGGCAGGGCGCGCGTTTCATGCTCAGGTGATACACGCGACGCCAGGTTTGCGGCTGGCGGCCATTGTGCAGCGTAACGGAACCGAAGCGGCGGAAAAGTACCCGAATGTGCGGGTGGTACGCAGCGTCGAGGAACTTTTGGCGATTCCGGAGATTCGCCTGGTGGTCATAGCCACGCCAAATGACACGCACGCACCGCTAGCGCACATGTGCATCGAAGCGGGCCGCGATGTGGTGGTAGACAAGCCGTTTGCGACGACCTTTGAGGAGGCAAGAGAACTTGTAGATCTGGCGCGCAAGCGCGGAAGGCTCATCACCGTTTACCAGAACCGCCGCTATGACGGAGATTTTCAAGCGATACGACAGCTTGTTGCGGAAGCAACGCTGGGGCGTGTTGTGCGTTTCGAGACGAACTACGATCGATTTCGCCCGGAACTCAAGGCCGGGGCGTGGCGCGAACGGAGAGTCGCCGGTGCCGGAATTTTGTACGATCTTGCGCCGCACCTGATCGATCACGCACTGGTACTTTTTGGTTTGCCGGAAGGGGTAACGGCCGATGTACGCGTGGAGCGAGCGACGGCGCTGGTGGACGACGCGTTCGATGTAATGTTGCACTACCCCGCAGGCGTGCGGGCGGTGCTGCGTTCGACGATGCTGGCGACGGCGCAGCGTCCGCGATTTGTTTTGCTAGGGACTGACGGGGCGTTCTTCAAGCAGAGCTTCGATCCACAGGAGATAAATTTGCGCCGGGGATATATTCCCGAGAACGGCCCGTGGGGCGCGGAGCCAGTGGAAGACTGGGGGGTGCTCACGACTGTCGAGAACGGAGTGGAACTGCGACGAAGCGTTCCATCTGCTACTGGTGATTATCGTGATTATTATGCGAACGTGCGTGAGGCGATGCTGGGGAAAGCGCAACTGGCCGTCACGCCTGAGCATGCGTTGAACGTGATGCGCGTTCTAGAGATGGCGCAGAAGAGCAGTTCGGAGCGCCGAACGATTTCGTGGGAAGAGTGACAAGAGGTTGTGCGTATAATCTGGAGCATAGAGGCTCGGGAGAAATGCTTTGCCCAAGATAGAGCTCGCGCCGTCGATACTGTCCGCTAATTTCGCGCAACTGGGCGTGGATGCCAAAGCTGCGCTCGATGCCGGTGGCTCGTTGCTGCACGTGGACGTGATGGACGGGCATTTTGTACCCAATATCACGCTAGGGCCGCCGGTGGTGCAGTCACTGCGCAAAACGATTCCTGATGCGATTTTTGATTGCCACTTGATGATTGAACGGCCAGACGAATTGATCCCGGCATTCGCGGAAGCGGGTGCCACGTGGATTTCTGTTCACCAGGAAGCCTGCGTGCACCTGGACCGCACGCTGCATCTGATAGCTTCACACGGTTGCGAGCCGGGAGTGGTGATTAATCCCGCGACGCCGGTGGAGATGCTGGATGAGGTTTTGGAAATTGTGCATCACGTGCTGGTCATGTCGGTGAATCCCGGTTTTGGCGGACAGGAATTTATTCGCGGATCGCTGCGCAAGATAGAAGCGCTGGCAAAGATTCGTGAGACACGCGGATTGAATTTCAGAATCGAAGTGGATGGCGGCGTTGCGCTGAATACGATTGCGGACGTGGTGCGAGCGGGAGCCGAACTGCTGGTGGCGGGGAATGCGGTGTTTGGCAGCGGAAAGATCGCGGAGAATGTGAGTAAGCTTTTACAGGCTGCAAAGGGCGCGACTATGGCGCGCGCTTGAGCTAAATGTAGTGCAAGCGATTATTGACCTGCTGATTTCTGCGAGCCTGATTGTTGCAAGACAAATTTTTCCATGGCCTCAGCGAAACCTTCCTGTTCATTTGAAGAAGTCACGTAGGTTGCGGATTTTTGTACGTCTGCGCTGGCATTGCCCATGGCAATGCTGATTCCGCTTTTCTTGAACATCAGCACATCGTTGGGCATATCGCCTATCGTGGCGATCTGATCGACGGGTATGTCCAGCAGTTTGGACATAGCCAGCACGACTTCTCCCTTGTTGGCTTTAGGCGAGGTGACATCGAGGTAGTAGGGTTGTGACCGAGCAGCGGAAGCCTGATCGCCGCAAGCATCCTGGGCATCTTTTTCACAGCGCTGCACGGCGTCGAGGTCATCGCTGACGCCCACGACTTTGACTACGTTCTCGAGCAGGTTATCGAAGTTAGCAACGACCTTAGGCACAAATTTGACGGTCCATTGCTCGCGAGCCACGTGGGGAGCGTTCACGTCGCGCACATACCACTCGGTAGCGCTATACAGCCACGCGTCAAGTTTGTGATCGAGGATGAGCTTGATGACTTTTTCCGCCATGGGAGGCGGCAAAATATTTTTTGCGACCACGGTGGTGAGATCAGGCTTGGTGATGACGCCGCCGTTGAAGCCGGCGATGGGCTCGCTGATTTTCAAGGGCTCGACCAGCATGGCCATGCCGCGAGGCGGCCGACCGCTAGTGACGACAAATTTAATTCCGGCGTCATGCAATTTAACGACGGACTGGATGGCGCGCTCGGTCAGCACTTTTTCCTGTGTAACGAGGGTGCCGTCCACGTCGGCGATAACAAGTCGAACGGCTTTTGGGTTGGCTGGGGTTGGCATAAGCGTTTAGTGCGTGGCTATTGTTCCTGATAATTCCACAGTAATCCGCCGTCGACAAAAATTGTGGTTCCGGTGATGTAGCTGGACTCATCGGAGGCCAGAAACAAAGCTACGGAAGCGACGTCGCTGGGTTCACCCAGACGTTTGAGCGGAATATTTTCAAGCAGAGCTCTTAATTTCGCAGGATCGTGCAGCAGGGATGAGTTGATGGGAGTTTCGATGGCTCCCGGGGCGATGGAATTAATGGTCATGCCCAGAGGAGCGAGTTCAATGGAAAGATCTCGCGTCAACATTTTTACGCCGCCTTTGCTGGCGCAGTAGGTAGAGAAATGCGGAAACGGCAGCTCTTCGTGCACGGAACTGAGATTGATGATTTTTCCGCCGACCTTGGCCTGCATCTGATGTTTGACGAACGCCTGAGTCATGAAAAACAAGCCGCGCAAATTTACATTCAATACGAAATCGTAATCCGCTTCGGTCACGTCCCAGAAACTGGCGCGGCGTTCGACGCCAGCATTGTTGATCAAGACATCGACTTTGCCGAGCTGGGAGGCGGTCTGCTCGATGAAACGCTGGCCATCGGCAGCTTTGGAGACGTCAGCCTGAATGGCGACGACTTTCGCGCCGTTGCTGCGCAGGCCCTGAGCCGCGTTTTCTGCTTCCCTTTTATCGGAGAGATAACAGATGGAAACGGCGGCGCCTTCCTGGACGAAGCGCTGAGCGATGCCAAGACCGATGCCCTGATTGCCGCCCGTGATGGCGACCACTTTGTCTTGCAGACGGTTGGACACGATACGCTCCCAAAAGCGTAAATTCGAAAAAAATCATTCGTACGCGGAGCCCAAAGTTACCGCGATTTAACGCGCTATCGCAGTTCGATGATCCATCGCGGCAAAACGGTGGATCAATTCAGCCGCGCTTGCATCCGGGTTCGGCCTAGGCGACGGTGACTTCTGAGCTTAGGTAAACGTCCTGGATGGCGTTCAACAGTTGCACGCCTTCGTTCATGGGGCGCTGGAACGCTTTTCTGCCGGAAATGAGGCCGGTACCGCCAGCGCGTTTATTGATCACCGCAGTGGTGACCGCTTCTTCAAAGTCGTTGGCACCGGAAGCGCCGCCGCTATTGATCAGACCGGAACGGCCCATGTAGCAGTTGGCTACCTGGTAGCGGCAAAGGTCGATGGGATGATCGCTGGCGAGATCGGTATAGATCCGCTTGTCAAATTTTCCATAGCTGGAGTCGCCCATGTTCAGCGCCGCGTAGCCGCCGTTATTTTCCGGAAGCTTTTGTTTGATGATGTCGGCCTGAATGGTTACGCCCAGATGATTGGCTTGTCCGGTGAGGTCAGCGGAGAGGTGATAGTCTTTGTCTTTTTTGAAGGCATTGTTGCGGAGGTAGCACCACAGCACGGTAGCCATGCCGAGTTCGTGCGCGGCCGCGAACGCCTGACTCACTTCGATGATCTGGCGATCACTCTGATCCGAGCCAAAATAGATGGTGGCGCCGACGGCGGCAGCACCCATATTCCAGGCTTCCTGGACGGTGCCGAAAAAAATCTGGTCAAACTTGTTGGGGAAGGTGAGCAGTTCGTTGTGATTCATTTTCACGATGAAGGGAATTTTGTGCGCGTACTTGTGGGCAACGGCGCCCAGAACGCCGAAAGTCGAGGCGACGGCATTGCAATCGCCTTCGATGGCCAGCTTGACGATATTCTCGGCGTCAAAATAGTCCGGATTTTTTGCGAAGCTCGCCGCCGCGGAATGCTCGATGCCCTGGTCGACCGGGAGAATGGACAAATAACCGGTTTTTCCCAGGCGGCCGTGGCCGTAGATGCGCTGCAGATTGGTAAGTACCCGTATGTTGCGATTGGAACTGGCCCAGACGCGGTCGACAAAATCGGGACCCGGCAGATGCAAACGATCTTTGGAAATTTTCGGAGCGTTAAAACCCAGAAGTGATTCGGCTTTAGCTCCCAGATAGGTTTCGATTTTGCCGGTGCTTGCGGTGGTAGCCATGTGTATATATCTCCTGTTTATTCGCGAATAGCGGTAGAAAGCATACTGCCTGCGGCCTGGTCCACCAGCCACAATAATTCTCCGTTGGTGGGCTGCAGCAACTGCGATGGTAACTGCTCCGGCTCGAAAGGACCTTCGAGCACGCCTTTCAAGGCCAAGGCTTTTTCTTTTCCAGTAACCATGAAAAGAATCATGGTGGCATTGCAGGCTACCGGCGCGGTGATAGTGATGCGATCGGTAAAAAGTTTGCCAACCCAGTTTCGAACGACGGTGCGACCCTCGGCGTGCAGAGCCCTGGTGCCGGGGAAAAGCGAAAGGGTGTGACCTTCATCTCCCATGCCCACGAGAACCAGATCGAAGCGCGGTAATTCCGCACCGGTAAGGCGGAAGTGGGCGCGCAGCACTTGTTCGTATTCCCTGGCAGCCTGTTCCGCGTCAGGATATTCGCCCTTCATGCGATGAACCTGGTCAGGGTTCACCGGCGTCTTGGTGATCATGGTTTCTGAAGCCATCTTGAAATTGCTTTGCGAATCGTCAGGACCCACGTGGCGCTCATCGCCGAAGAACAAGTGCATTTTATCCCAAGGAAGCCTGGCGCGCAGGTCCGGATCGGTGGACAACAAAGAATAGAGTATTTTTGGCGTTGAGCCGCCCGCGAGCGCGACACTAAAAGAACCGCTGCGCTGCACAGCGGATTGCGCGAGTGAGACGAATTTCTCCGCGGCGCGACGAGCAATCGCCTCGCCGTCCTTCAAAATGCGAACTTCTCGCTTAGATGCTGCGGACATTATGCAATTCCGACGCGGTCACGTTCACCAGTGGAAGTCCGGTTTCGCCGCCCCAGGCCTTCGTTCTCGGTGTTGTGCCACTCGCGGCCGTCTCTCTCGAGAAGGTCGGCGGCCTCGGGCGGTCCCCACGATCCGGCGGCGTAATTTGGAAAATCGCGGGCCGGCAGAGCGTGCCAAACGTCAAGGATAGGTTGGATGACGTTCCACCCAGCTTCGACCATGTCGGCGCGCTGAAACAAGGTGGCGTCTCCCGCCATGCAATCGCGCAACAAGCGCTCGTAGCCGGTGCTGTGCTCGGAGCCGAAATAGGTCGCGTAGTCGAAATCCATATTTACGAGTCCAAGTTTCATCACGGAGCCGGGAACTTTGGCGCCGAAGCTGAGGGAAATTCCCTCATCGGGCTGGATGTGAATCACCAAGCGATTGGTTTCGAGATTTCGCACCGTGGTGTTGCGAAACAGCACGAAAGGAGTGCGGCGGAATTGAATTACGATTTCGGTCTCGCGTTGAGCAAGGCGTTTGCCGGTACGCAGATAAAAAGGAACGCCAGCCCAACGCCAATTATCGATGGCCAGCTTCAGCGCGACGAAAGTTTCCGTGTTGGAACCAGGGGCAACGTCGGGTTCACTGCGGTACCCCTGCACGCGCTGGCCATCGGCGGTGCCTTCCCCATACTGGCCGCGAACCATGTTGGTGAGCACTTCTTCGGGTCCGAACGGCTGAATGGCGTGAAGCACTTCGGCTTGTTTGTTGCGAACTTCGTCGGCATCGAAGGAAATGGGCGGCTCCATGGCGGTCATGGTGAGCAACTGAAACAGGTGATTGGGAACCATGTCGCGCAGCGCGCCGGCTGTTTCGTAAAAACCGCCGCGATGTTCGACACCCACGGTTTCCGCCGCGGTGATCTGCACATGGTCGACATAATTGCGATTCCAGAGTGGCTCGATGATGTTATTGGAAAAGCGGAAGACCATGAGGTTCTGAACGGTTTCTTTTCCAAGGTAATGATCGATGCGGTAAATCTGTTTTTCGGTGAGGACCTGCTTGAGGTCCTGGTTAAGCTGTTTGGCGGATTCGAGATCATGGCCAAATGGTTTTTCCACGATCACGCGGGCCCAGTGGCCATTTTCCTCTTTGGTCAGGCCGGCCTCGCCCAATTGCTTGGTGATAGGACCGAAAAATCGGGGCGCCACGGCGAGATAGAAAAACTTATTGCCCATGGTGTTGTGCTGCTTGTCGGCTTCCGCGATCTGATCCTTGAGCCGCTGGTAGGCCTGGGTGTCCTGGAAGTCGGCTTTTACGTAGTAAATGCGCTCTGTGAACCAGTTCCAGAGTTTTTGATCGATGGGGGTCGCCGAATACTTTGGAATTTCTTCCGTCAGCATTTTGCGAAACGTTTCGGTGGTGTAGTCGTTGGTGGCAAAACCGACGATCGCAAATTGCTTAGAGAGCAGGCCATCAGCCGCGAGATTGCAAAGCGCGGGAATCAATTTGCGCTTGGTGAGGTCGCCGCTTGCGCCGAAAATTACCATCACGCAGGGCGCGCCTACCGGTTTGGGATCCGTGTGATTCGAAATCATGAGCAAGGCCTGCCTTTGTTGCATCGAATCTGAATAGTTAAACGCTAGCGCCCGGCGGACTTTTTCTCAACGTGTCCACCGAACTGAAAGCGCATGGCGGAGAGAAGCTTTCCGGCAAAATCATCTTCACCCTGCGACGAGAATCGCTGATACAACGCGGCACTCAGCACCGGGGCGGGTGTAGTCGATTCGATGGCCGCCATGATGGTCCAGCGTCCCTCGCCGGAGTCGGATACACGCCCTGAAAAGCGCTCCAGCGTGGGCTGGTCCAAGAGAGAAATGGCGGTGAGATCGAGAAGCCAGGAGGCAACCACGCTGCCGCGTCGCCAAACTTCAGCCACGTCGGCGAGATTGAAGTCATATTGATAGTGTTCGGGATCGCGCAACGGCGCGGTTTCCGCGTCAGACTCACGATTCGATTTGCCCGCATCCGCGTGCTTCAAAATATTCAGGCCTTCAGCGTAGGCGGCCATGAGGCCGTACTCAATTCCGTTGTGAACCATTTTTACGAAATGGCCTGCGCCGGAAGGGCCGCAGTGGAGATAGCCTTCTTCGGCAGTGCCCGTAGCCTTTTCGCGGCCAGGAGTGCGTTCGATATTTCCGCGGCCGGGGGCCAAAGTTTTGAAGATAGGATCTAGGTGCTTAACGATATCATTCTCGCCGCCAATCATCTGGCAGTAGCCGCGCTCCAGGCCCCACACGCCGCCGCTGGTGCCTACATCGACGTAATGAAGACCCTTGGCGGATAACTCTTTGGCGCGGCGAATGTCGTCGATGTAGTACGAGTTGCCGCCGTCGATGACGATATCGCCCTTCTCTAGTTTGGGGACGAGTTCCTGGAGCATGGCGTCCACTACTCCGGCTGGCACCATGAGCCAGATAGCGCGAGGCTTCTCCAATTTCTTCACAAATTCATCGATTGAGGTGCTGCCGGTGAGGCCTTCGCCGGAGAATGTCTTGACGGTGTCGGCGCTCCGGTCGTATACCACGCACTGGTGCCCATTTTTTTGGAGACGGCGCACCATGTTGCCGCCCATTCTGCCGAGCCCGATCATGCCAAGCTGCATTTTCCCGCCCTCCGCAAAATTCGTACGTTTATGAATCGTTCAGTTACGCAATGGCCTGCTTCACGGCTTTCGTCAGGGTGGCCAATCCGGCAGCTACATCCTTGCCGAGATGGACCCGCAAAGCGCGACGCCCGCGCTCGTTCAGTACTGCGAAATCACCGCGGGCCTGCGCTGCTTTTACGGTGCCAAACGAATATTTTTGTCCCGGGACGGGCAGGTCGACGGCATCGTCGCAGGTGATTTGAAGAAAAACGCCGCTGTTAGGGCCGCCTTTGTAAGCCTGCCCGGTAGAGTGCAAGAAGCGAGGGCCGAAACCGAGTACCGTGGCGACTTTCTTTTTATCGCGTACCGCCAAGCGGATGGTTTGCAGAGCTTTGTCATTCGCGTTATTCATCGTGATGTAGCCGAGCACCGCGAAATAATCGCCGGCGCCGATGCGACCGAGATGTGCTTTCAAGGTGTCCGCCAGCGTGGATTTTCCCTCGAGAGCAGCGGCATTTTTTTCGTCGGCGTAGAGCTTGACGCCGTCGCCTTCGAAAAACGGTGTTTCGGCGGGAAGCTTGCCGGAAGCTTCGTATTCACTGGTCAACTTCTTGGTTTCAATTTTGCTGGCTTCGACGTCGGGTTGATTAAACGCATTGATGCCGATGATGGAGCCTGCGACGGCAGTGGCAATTTCCCAGCGGAAAAATTCCTGGCCGAGATTGTAAATATTGTCGACGGTAATGCGCACGACGGGGTGGCCGGCAGCCTCAAGCGCATCTATGGCTGCGTCCTGGGATTTATCGGGGGCAGATTCCAATCGCAAATAAGCGAAGATGCGGTCGTTGCCATAGGTTTCTGGTTTTGCAAGCGGCTCACGATCGACGGGAATAATGCCCTTACCGACTTTGCCGGTGGATTCAGCAATTAATTGTTCGAGCCAGGCACCGAGATCGTAAATTCCCGGCGAGGCCGCGATGGTCAATTTGTCGCGTCCGTGATTGGCACCCACGCCGAGAATCATTCCCAGCAAAGCGCCGGGATTCGAATCCGCGGCAACTCCAGCGCCGCAAGCTTTGACCATCTCGGCGGTGTTATTCAGAAATTTGGGCATGTCCATGCCGATGATCGCGCCGGGCACCACGCCAAAATTCGAAAGGGCGGAATAGCGTCCGCCGATGCTGGGAACACCCATGAAAATTTTGCGGAATTTGTCGCGCTCGGCGACTTCCTGCATTTTGGAGCCGGGATCGGTGATGGCGATGAAGCGCTTGCCGACTTCCGCCTCGCCGACCTTTTCCTTTATGCGCTCGAAGAAATATTGCTTGTAGATGTTCGGTTCGAGAGTGCTGCCGGACTTGCTAGAAACAATGCAAATGGTGCTGGAGAGATCAAGCTTGCTTTCAATGGCCTTGATCTGGGCGGGATCGGTGGAATCGAGAACGTGGAGTTCGGGATGTCCTTCAATCTTGCCAAAGGTCATGCGCAGAACTTCGGGGCACAGGCTGGAGCCGCCCATGCCCAGAAGCAAAGCATGTTTGAAACCGGTTTTTTTAATATCCGCGGCAATATCCTGCAGGGCGGAAATATGGGAGAGCTGTTCTTCGGTGATTCCTAACCAGCCCAGCCACTTGCCTTCGTCGGTAGCGGTCCAGAGTGACGCATCGCATTGCCAGAGACGGCGAACTTTGTCGTTGTTCTTCCAATCGTCGCGTGCGGCCGCAAAAGGGCCGGAGAGCGAATCCGGCAGTTTGTAAGTCTGCCGATCTAAGCTCACGCGCGCACGCCAGCGGACTTGCCGGTGGCCTCCAGTAACTCGGTGAAGGCGTCGGCAAACAGCTTGACGCCATCGACGAGAAGTTTGTCGGTGATTTCTTTCATGGAGAGGCCGGCCTTTTCGAGATCCGCCATGGTCTTAACGGCCTGGTCGACGTTTTCCGTAAGGCTGGGGCGCAATTTGCCGTGATCGCGAAAGGCGTCGAAGGTGGCCGGCGGAATGGTGTCGACGGTATCGGCCCCGATCAGCTCTTCCACGTAAATCACGTCGCGATAGGCTTTATTTTTTGTGCTGGTGCTAGCCCAGAGCAGGCGCTGTGTCTGAGCACCTTTGGCGGCCAGCGCTTTCCAGCGCGGCCCGCTGAACAGTTCCTGATATTTTTTGTACGTGACCTTGGCGTTGGCGATGGCCACTTTTCCTTTGAGACTGTTCAACAAGGTCTTCTGATTGGGATCGGTGGCGGATTTTAATTTTTCATCGATAAGACCATCGGCCATGGTATCGATGCGGCTGACGAAGAAACTAGCCACGCTGGCGATATGGGAAATGTCTTGGCCCTTGGCAGCGCGAGCTTCCAGCGCAGCGATGAATTGCTCGGCAACCTGCTCATAGGCGGATTGCGCGAAGAGCAGCGTGATGTTGATGTTGATGCCTTCTTCAAGAAGCTGACGGATAGCCGGAATGCACTCTTTCGTGCCGGGAACTTTGATCATCACGTTGGGGCGATTCACCTCTTTCCAGAGGCGGCGCGCTTCTTCGAGCGTTTTGTCGCGTTCGAGAGCCAGGGCCGGTGAGACCTCCAGGCTTACGTAGCCATCGCGAGTGCGGCTTTCGTCATAAACCGGACGAAAAATATCCGCCGCGTCCTGAACATCGCGGACAGCGATCTTTTCGTACAGTTGGGTGGCGTTAAGCTTCTTAGCTTCCGGCGACTCGAGAATATCCGAGTAATCCTTGCTAGTCGAAATGGCTTTCGCAAAAATCGACGGGTTGGAGGTCATGCCGCGCAGCCCGTCATCATGGATCAGCCTTTTCAGCTCGCCCCCGGTGAGCAAATCTCTGCGGATGTAATCCATCCAGGGCGATTGTCCAAAATCGAGCAGTCCCTTCAAGGGGTTCTTGCCGCTCTTACTAACTTCAGGTTCAGTGGTTTTGACGGATGTGCTCATTGCAACGCTCCTTCGACTTTCAGATCTCATTGTACGCCCGCGACACTTTGCGTGCAGACGCGGGCCGTCTAGCGGGCAACGCTTTTGGCGTCGAATCGTGCTTCCATAGCTTTTACTTTGTTCAGGCGTCTGACGTGACGGTCTTCATTTGTAAACCTGGCGGCGAGAAAAGCTCTGACGACATCTTCAGCCAGCTTTACTCCGATGATGCGCGAGCCAAGCACCAACACATTCATGTCATCGTGTTCAACGCCTTGGTGCGCGGAATAGGAATCGTGGCAAACGGATGCCCGGATTCCCTCCAATTTATTTGCGGCGACACTGGCGCCCACTCCGCTGCCGCAGATGAGCACGCCGCGCTCGGCTTTTCCATCCAGCACCGCGCGACCGACGGCGTCGGCATAATCCGGATAATCAGAAGGATTTTCGTTAAAGGCGCCCACGTCCAGAACTTCCTGGCCCAAGGAGCGAAGAACATCGCCCATGGCGACTTTCAACTGAAAGCCGGCATGGTCAGAACCGATAACAATTTTCATCTACTTCTTTCCCAGAACTTCTTTTACGGCTGAAACTACCGCGTCAGGCTGGAATCCGAATTTCTTCTGCAATTCTTTCAGGGGAGCGGACGCGCCGAAAGTATGCATACCGATGATTTTTCCCTTGGAGCCTACGTAGCGATCCCAGCCGAGAATGGAGGCTTGCTCTACGGAGACGCGCGCGGTGACCTCCGGCGGCAAAACACTGTCGCGATATTCTCGCGACTGTTTTTCAAAAATATCCCAAGAGGGCATGCTGACGACGCGAACCTTTATCCCCTGGGCCGTGAGCGTTTCGTAAGCGGTCAGACACAGGGCAACTTCGCTTCCGGTGGCCAAGAGCAGCGCCTCTGGTTTGCCACCTTGCGCCTCTGCGAGGGTATATGCTCCTTTGGCGGCGCCGGAGGCTGCGGCGTATTTGGTGCGATCAATGGTCGGGAGGGCCTGGCGAGTGAGCACCAGAGCTGCCGGCTCCTTTTTCAACTGCATGATATAGCGCCAAGATTCCACGACTTCGTTGGCATCCGCCGGACGAATCACGTTGATACCCGGCACAGCGCGCAGGGCAATGAGCTGCTCAACGGGCTGGTGCGTGGGCCCATCTTCGCCAACGCCGATGGAGTCGTGCGTGAAAATGTAGATAACCGGCAATTCCATGATGGCGCTCAAGCGTATAGCCGGCTTGCAGTAATCGCTGAAAATGAAAAACGTTGAAGCAAATGGTCGAATGTCGCAGAGTGACAAACCATTGGCACAGGCGCACATGGCATGCTCGCGAATACCAAAATGCATGTTGCGCCCGCCGCGGGTGCCGGCTTCGAATTCGCCCGCGCCATCGAAGGTTAAACGGGTTTTTGTCGAGGGATAGAGGTCGGCCGCGCCGCCCATAAGCCAAGGGATATTCTTGGCCAGGACATTGAGTACTTTCCCGGATGAATCGCGGGTGGCCAGACCCTTGGCGTCAGCCGGGAAGGTGGGTAGATCCTTATCCCAGCTTTCCGGCAATTGGTGGGTGAGCATTTTGTTCAGGTCTTCGGCCAGCAGGGGAAATTCTTTTTTGTAAGCTTCGAACGTTTGCATCCAGGCGTCGCGCTCTTGCCCGCCGCGCTTGCCAATGCCGTTTTTGAATTGGTCGTAAACGCCGTCAGGCACAAAAAAGTTTTTGTCGGGCCAGCCATAGAATTTCTTGGTGAGCGCGACTTCTTCAACGCCGAGTGCTTCACCGTGAGCTTCTTTGGTGTCCTGCCGATGGGGGGCGCCATAGCCGATGTGGCTATCCACGATGATCAGCGTTGGTTTGTCAGTGGTCTGACGGAATACGTCGAGGGCCTTCGACAGTGCTTCCGTATCGTTGGCGTCGGTCACGTGCTCGACGTTCCAGCCATAGCCCTTGAAGCGGGTGGCCACGTCTTCACTGAAGGCCAGGCTGGTGTTTCCTTCGATGGTGATGTGGTTGTTGTCGTAGAGCCAGCAAAGGTTGGAGAGTTTGTGATGGCCGGCCAGAGAGGCAGCTTCGCCGGAAATTCCTTCCATCATGTCGCCGTCGCCGCAGATCACGTAGACGTTGTAATCGAATATTTCAAATCGCGGCTTGTTGAAATAGGCGGCCAGCCACCAACGAGCCATAGCCATTCCGACGCTGGTGGCCACACCTTGGCCGAGTGGGCCGGTGGTGGTTTCAACGCCGCTGGTGAGTCGATATTCGGGGTGCCCGGGTGTCTTGCTGTCGATCTGGCGAAATTGTTTGAGGTCGTTGAGAGTAAGCGACACCGAATTGAGAACGTGGGAGTTTTCATCTACGGCTTTAACCTGCGCGAGGTGCAGCAGGGAATACAGAAGCATGGAGGCATGGCCATTGGACAATACGAAGCGATCGCGATCGGGCCAGACGGGATCGTTCGGATCGTAGCGCAAATACTTTTGCCAGATGGTGTAGGCGACAGGCGCCAGTGCCATGGGCGTGCCGGGATGGCCGGAATTCGCGGCCTGGACTGCGTCCATCGACAAGGTGCGGATGGTATTGATACTCAATTGATCGAGGTTGGGCCCAGTTACTCCGGCTACCGTCGCGGTCATGGAACACGCCTGCCTTCTCGTGCAGCTAATTGGATGCACTGAAGCACGATTTTACTGCGGGAATTCTACGACAAAACAGAGTTACAGAAGGGTGACAAAATAGGCTGGCGGAGGGGGACACACGAATCCAACCTACGATCACTTTATACCGCTTGTCGTGTGGCGATCTAGTTTTTAATGTGTTGCGGCGGCGTTGGCAACAACGTGCTCGGCAGAATCCTGGATGGTGAGCATGTCGGTGCGGGTCTTGTCCCACTCGCGCAACATCAATCCGTTGGCGGTAAAATAGCGGCGAATTTTGATGGAGTCCCAGCGCAGCACTTCTTCAAGCACGGGAACGAGGACGCTCATAGTGTTATCGCTAAGCACGGTGCGGCGAGCCACGCGGGTAATGAACTTGGCTTCCGAGACTGCGATGGTCAGTCCATCGTGTTGATTGACATGCATCATGACGGGTAGGTCGGAACTGCCGTCACCCATATAGATGATGTTGTCGTGGCTGATGCCCAGCGAAGCGCGAATTTCTTCCAGGACGGTGATTTTGCCCCATCCGGCGGTGGCGCGGATGATGGAATCCACCTCGCCAGTGTCCTCGTTGTAGCGAAAACGCGTACCGAATATACGGTCGGCTGGGACGATGCCTTCGAGCGCGGACTGGATGATCTCCTGCGGGGCGGCCGAGATGACGTTAAAGTGAAAATTATAGCCGTCGGCAAGATCTTGGAGTGATTCGGCGAAGAGCGCCACATTGTGCTTGAGGCGGATGCGTTTGCCGGTCTCGGTCAGGTGTTCCTGGCGGACATGGCGGAATTCGGGGTCATGCAAGATAAGGTAGCTGAGCTCGGCGCCTTGTTGCACGAGGTTCATGTTCGAGAGGCCCACGACCTTGTCATGGAAACCCTTGAAGCCGATCAACTCACTCAGGACGACACCTGAGTCGTTGAAGCTAAGGGTTTGGTCAAAATCACTGGCTAACAGGAACTGTTTAAGCATGTTCTAGTACTCCTTCAAACTGGGCTGGCCGTCCCCCGGTTGTTGGCTAGGCCGTCCGACTCTTTAAGAATAACGTTCTTTCAGTGGGTGCCGTCACGAATAATTCTGATAGGTGCTATGCGTAAAAAGATTGAACGTACGGTTAACTGTAGGTTAGATGCTTCGGGATGGTAAATGGCACAAAGCAAAAGGGATGATGGGTACTAAGTCGTGTAGAAGGCATAACTTCAACGGTGTTCCGTACATACGTGAGGGTGAAACTAAAGCGAAGAAAAATGAGATGACTCCGCGGTTCACTTCAACGATGAAAGAGAGCTCAGGTGAGCTATTCAAACTCCACGACTTGGGGTGAGGACTGTTGATCTTTACGACAAGGCTCGAAGGGCCTGTGGAAATCGCAAGCCCACCAGCGACGCCATTTTACGGCCCAACTTGCTGCCCGGCCCTCCAGAATAGTCACGGTCCATGAGCTTGAATTCGCCTCTCCCATGACTGAGCTTCACGAAGGTATTCACTGATTCCCCGCACAGCGGTCGCTGACGGATTGAGAGGCACAGCAAACATATGATACGAATTTGAAGGACTCCGACATGCCTACTCATACATTGAGAAAGCCGATCCCAGCGGGTCGCGCTCGACAAAAGCAGCGGAATGTACTGGCGATTGGAATTGCCATCGCGGTGATTCTGGTGGTGTTCTTCTCCATTTTGTTGATTAGCTGATCGAAGAATAAATCCGGTGGTGGTCTCACAAATTGGATCCGGCGTTTGTGCTCGCGGGTCGATCTCTACAGTTTCTGATCGATGTAAGAAAGCTTGATTCAGTAAGCGCATATTAGCGCGCCCCGTCGGAAGGATCCGCAGTAGACGCGGTGTCCACATCGAGTTCCCAAGTGTAAGCCGTGTCCGGGGGACTGTAGCAATTTCCGTTGCCGCGATAATTGGACGGGCAGTGAACGGTGAATTGTTTGCGGCGCGGAGACTGCGCGAATTGCCAAGCCAGTGCATAGGATACGCCGCTGTCTTGAGGAGGGGGAGCTGGAACGGGGAATGAGCAGCCTGGAGAGGGTGGGCACGCGTCGTTGTAAATAAAAAAAGCGAACTTCCGGCCGCCGGCATTCGCGCGTATATCGTCAGAAGTCAGGATGGTAACGGAGGCAGATTCGGTCACTGGCATTCCGGAGCAGTAAACCCCGGCGCGGTAGCCATTGCGGGCCAGCACATCTGCCCACGCATGAAGATAGGCATGGTAGATGGGTGAGAGGCGGCCGCCCTCCTCAATGTCGAGGAAGATGATGGTGTTCGCAGGGAATCCTTCCTTTTTCGCGGCGGCAACGGCGGAGTGGGCGTCGAGCGTTCCTTTTTCAGGGCCGTCCGAATTCCTTTTGAACTCGTGGCTATCGCGCCCGCGATAAAGCACCAGGAAGCCGAAACCTGCGCTGCGCAGGAAATCGCGCTTGGCGATCCAGCTCGTAACCTTTCCGGTTGGAGGCGGGCTAAGCCAATAACCTGTGAATGCGAAGGTTTTGTGCAACGTTTGAAACGCAGCGTCTCCGGGGTAAATGTCGCGATCAAAACCCAGGAAGGTGTGTTGCGATGACGCGACTGTTTGTGGCTTCCGGCCAGCAGCGGTAAGCGATAAATCAATCGCGGCAGCCGCGAGGACAGCCGTGGACAAGAAGAGAAGAATTGTTTTCAACATGACATCCTGCGACAGGATGCCAGAACATGAGTGTGGGCGCTAGGCTCTCCGAATTCCATCGAGTTCAAATATCGAAGCACCGCTTCTGGAGGCAAGAACTCGCGGTAATTCGCGGGCGTGATATTCTCTGAGTGCCGCGTCGCCGGTGCGGCTGTGGCGAAATTGGCATACGCGGTGGGCTTAAAATCCACTGGGGTTTTCCCCGTTGTCGGTTCGAGTCCGACCAGCCGCACCATTTCATTCCTTACTTCAGGATTTGAGACTTCGGAATGTTCTCAACCTCACTCTCACAATCGCCCTGCCCGTTCAATGGGACTTAGGTCCATCCGGATCGCGTTGCATGTGACGACAGGTTGCGTATGCAGCGATTGTATTTAAGTCACCTCGCCTTCCACGAGTTAGCGCAAAAAGCGCTTCTGGACGGTAGGCTGGAATCAGGGATCCGGCCATCGAATCGAATACTACTAACCGGCGTAGCCACCCGCGCGTTCGCGCGCCCAGGGGCATGATTGTGGCTTGGCGCTCAGGCAGCCAGCAGGGTGTGTCTCGGCTCGGCACCATAGGACTGGGCGGACTCTTCCTGAATACGCCGACACCGCCGGCAGAGGGTGCGATGCTGGAACTGCTTTTCGAGATTGCCAAAGGCGGAGAAGTGCGTGCGAAAGCGGTGGTGCGCAACTCGGTGTCCGGCAAGGGCATGGGCGTGAAGTTCGTGCACATGCAATCTGAACACCGGTCGAACCTTACACAATTCCTCAAGACCCAACTGGCGGCCGGGAATATTGATGTCGATTCAGGCAGCAAATCCCCGAAAGCAGATGCCGCTGCGGCTGATCCGATAGCGTCAGCAGGTGCGGCGGCTTCAGAGGCGGGCGCAGCGAGTTCGGAGGCCGCATCAAACCAAACTCAAGAAGCCTCGCGGAGCGGGGAAAACATATCCCAGGGTGAGCGATGCGCTGCGGACGAGCAGTCTGCTCAGGAAAAAAAGACTCCGCAGAACGAAGAACTCACCGAAGAAGAACTGAAGCGATTTGTGGCCCTTTCCGAAAAAAGCAACCATTACCAGTTACTGGGAGTTTCGACAGACTCGGGAAAAAACGAGATCAAGGAAGCTTTTTATCTGTTGGCGCGCAAATTTCATCCCGACCGCCATATGCGCAGACCAGAGTGGGCAGTCACGCTGCAGCAGCTCATGGGAGCCATGACCGAGGCTTACAACGTTCTGAGTGACGAAAATAAGCGCGGCAGCTACGACCGAAAACTGATTCTTTCAAACACCCGCACGCAAGCGGAAGAAACTCTGGAAGAATGTACAAAACTCGCGGCGAACGCGGAACGTGATCAAAACATCGAAGGCGCTATCTTCTGGTGGCGCAAATGTGTGAACATCGCGCCGGAAGTAGCCAAGTATCGCGCGTCGTTGGCTGCGAATCTAGCAAACGTTGCGCACCATCGTCGCGAAGCGGCAGAGCATTTTCAGAAAGCCATCGAACTGGACCAGTGGAATATAAACGCTCATCTGCAATTCGGACAATTGTACGAAGTGATGCAATTGCCGTGGCGTGCGGAAAAGCTCTATTCCAAAGTACTCGAGATCGATCCCGACCATGCCTTGGCGCGGCAACGATTGAAGCGAATGGAAGCAAAAGAGCAAAAGAAAACGGCATCACGCATGGCTCGATTGTTCAGCAAGAAATAAGGGTTTCGCGCTGGACGGTGTGCGCGACGGAAACAAGACATCACCCCCATTTAGTCCTACGACGCAATAGGTCCTTTCTAAATTCCGTGCGCGTGTGGATAATTACTAGTCAAATTTTCTGAGTCTTTTGAGATCAGCGGATCCCTTCGAAACAGCGAGGAATATCGTTATGGCTAACGTCAACACAAACCGAGGTGTCATCGGCATTCTAACCGGCGGGGGGGACGTCCCCGGATTAAATCCGGCGATACGAGGAGTAACGTTCCGCGCGTTGCGCGAGGGTTACCAGGTGATCGGTTTTCGCCGCGGCTGGGGCGGATTAGTGGAAATGGTGCGCGACAAAAATCACGATAACTCCGACAATTTCCAGATATTGACGGAGGAACTGGTCAATCGCGCGGGGCGCACGGGCGGAACTTTTCTGCATTCTTCGCGAACCAATCCCAGCCGGGTCAGCAAGTCCAGTGTGCCTACTCATCTGAAGGATTCGTTCACTGCCGATAAGAACGATCTCACCAGCGAAGTCTTGAAAAACCTGGAATGGCTGGGAGTCGACTATTTAATTCCGATCGGCGGAGATGACACGCTGAGCTATGGAGTGCGGCTGCACAAGGAAGGCTTTCATGTCATCGGCATTCCCAAGACGATGGATAACGATGTGCCGGGCACCGATTACTGCATTGGGTTCAGCACCTGCGTTACGCGGACGATTCATTTAACGAACGATCTGCGAACTTCAGCAGGATCGCACGAGCGGTTTATGGTGCTGGAAGTTTTTGGACGCTACGCGGGCTTCAGCGCCATGCTGCCCACCATGGCGGGGGCCGCGAATCGTTGCGTGATACCGGAGCACAAATTTAATATTGAAGAGCTGGCGGAATTGTTAAGCGCGGACCGCCGCAGAAATCCCAGCCACTATTCGACGGTGCTGGTTTCGGAAGGGGCGATGTTCGACGGCGGAGAAATGGTATTCGAAACCGAAGCTGCGGATGCTTTTGGGCACAAAAAATTGGGCGGTATCGGCGACCTGGTTTCGGAAAAACTGAAAGAGTTATCGCCGAAATACAACAACGGCAAGACTGTGGATGTGATCAATCAAAAGCTGGGATACCTGGTCCGCTGCGGCGACCCTGACGCCATCGATTCCATCGTCCCGATGGCTTACGGCAACCTGGCGCTGGATTTACTGCTGGCAAAAAAACACGGGCGCCTGGTGGTTTTGAAGAATGGCCGTTACGATAACGTACCCATCGAAACCGTAATCTCCACCAAGAAAGTGGTGAACGTTAAAGAGCATTACAATACCAAGCGACTGAGACCGCACTATGCGAGCTTTGAAATGAAGCCGCTATTCATCATGACTAGCGAGACGGCTTGAAAGCGCGACACTAGACGCTCTCGAAAAAAAAACGTCCCGGCAATGGCCGGGACGAGTCTCGGAAATAAGAAGATGAGTTATTTCGCGCTTAGCAAGAAAGAGGGGTTTCGGCGATAGATAAATGCTCCGAGCCCGATCAATCCAACCAGCAAAAGAGCGGAAGAGGCTGGTTCGGGAGTACCGACGGGGTCTTTGCCCGCACCTGAACCCGAGCCTGAGCCATCTTGCGGTTGGCTTGGTAACCGACACAAAAATAAGGCAGTTAATCGAGCTCCATTAATTACAAAATGCTAATCAGGGTGACCGCCATTGTCGAGTCTTCGAAGATGTGCTACGCATCTTACCTAAGTGCCCGTTTACTTCCTGCGGAAGGCGAAAACGATGCACGTAGCCATCATCGCTTTGGGTGGCAAAAGACATAACTTTCAGGAGCGCTTATGCAGACCTACCGAGTCCCAAGTTTGATTGTGCTGAGTCTCGCGATGATCTTCGCGTTAGGGGGTTGCACCTGGAGCGGAAACTCTGACGAACGCTCCCGTGACGACAAAACCCGGGATGAAGTGGCCAAGGCTACTGAGCGTGCCAAGCCTGCGCTAGAGGATGCCGGGCGGCAAATCGGTAAAGCGGCAGCAGAAGCGGCGGACGAAGCGCAGGCGGCTGCTGAGGGTGTGCGTGAGGGCTGGGAGCGGGGAGGGCACCACCTGATTAACGTCAACGCTGCTCCGGAAAGTGAACTCGTCGAACTACCCGGAATCACGCATCGGGACGCTCACAAGATCGTGGACGGCCGTCCGTATCGTGACAAACATGAACTGGTCGCCAAGGGAGTAATTTCGGAAGCCTCGTATGAAAAAATCCGAGACCTCATCACATCAAAGTAGCGCGGGGACAGCCTCTCCAGATCTGCGCTGCGAGCCATCTCTGACGGGCACTCGCGAGTCCGTTGGTGGCAACTTGCTAATGTTTCCAGTAAAATGTCTTGGTCAAACGGATTTTGCATTCCAGCTCGCGTTGATCCCAGCCGACACAGCACTCGCTATTAGGCCATTCGAGCACCCAGCTCAATTTTGCACAGAGGAGAGTTCATGAAGGGGCAGATTGCAATTATGTTGATCGCCAGCGTGTTAATGGTGGGCGGCTGCGCTACAAAAAAATATGTTGCGCAGCAAGTGGATCCAACGAATGCAAAAATCAGTGAAGTAGACAAGAATCAAAAGAATACCCAGAAGGAACTGGAAGCGGACGAGCCAAAAATCAGCGCGGCCGATGAGAAAGCCGGCTCCGCCGACGCGCGCGCCACGGATGCCTTGTCGCGGGCGGATGCGGCTTCGAAGAAATCCGATCAGGTGCGCGCCGATCTGCACAACGAGCTGAACGAAAAAATCGCGAATATCGATGACTACAAAGCGGCCGGTGACATCACGGTGCTGTTCAAGTTTGACTCCGCGAAGTTGACCGACGACGCGAAGCAGCAACTTGATCAAATGGCGACCGGCCAGGTGGGCAGCTTGAAGCGCTACTTCGTAGCAATCCAGGGCTTCACTGACAGCACCGGCTCCGCAGATCATAATCTGGAACTGAGCCGCAAACGCGCAGAAGCGGTGCAAACGTATTTGGTCAGCCAGCACAATATGCCGGTGTACCGGATTCAAATCGTAGGGCTGGGCAAGGACAAGCCGGTGGATGAAGGGAAAACCCGGGCTGCCAGGGAGAAAAATCGGCGTGTAGAAGTGACGCTTTTCAGCGCGGACGGAGCGCAGTCGGCTCAGACGTCGACGCCGACTCAGTAAACTTACGAAGTTAAAATAACGCGGCCTCAAGGGGTATTGCGATGGCCGCTGAACAAGACAGGGTAGTAGTACTAATCCGGGCTCGCGCCCAAGTCCGTACCCGTGTGCGGTTGAGGACAGAATGTTTGGAAGACCCACGTTTTATTTGTGCCGCTATTGACGACAGTGGTACGCTTCCACACAGACATAGTCATTCGGAGGTAGTAGTGTGAGTCCGGCAACCAGCGCACGATATTCTGGGATCGAAGGTCGGCGCAGCACGCGCGTTGACCATCCCGTGACCCTGATGATTCTAGGGAAGAATGGACTGGGCCAGCCGTTCCAGGAAAAAACTAATTCAGTAAGCGTAAATCTCCACGGCTGCCGTTATCCCTCCCGGCATGAATACCCGGTAGGTTCCTGGGTCGGCATTCAAGTCATACAACCAGACGGCCAACCGAAATCGCCTTTGATGCGCGCGCAGGTGCGCTCCATACATACCCCCGACTCTCCGCGAGAACTTTTTCAGATTGGCGTGGAGCTGGAAAATCCTGCGAACGTTTGGGGCGTTCCTGCTCCTCCGGCAGACTGGCAGAAACTTGTCGGCGGCGATCTTTCGACCACGCATCTGTCCACGGGCGGAAACTTACCGCGCGAACCAGTCTCAGGCTCTCCGGCGAATGGTGGACCGCAAGCTGTCCCTGCGCAGAGTTCGACAGCAGAATCTGCAAAGCAAGCCGCGGCGCCGAAGACAGAACGATTTGTCATTACCTCCGACCAGCTGATTCTTTCGGTGCGTCCGAAGTTGCAGCAAGCCGCTGAGCAAGCCATGCAGTCAGCCATTGCGGCACAACTCGACGAGGCAGTGCGAAACGCGCTGTGCAAAATTGACGACTTACAGCGGGCCAACAGCAGACAGACGGAAAATTCGATACAAAGCTTTGAGCCCATCGTTCGGTCGTCCGAAGAATCCATCTTGAACCGGCTCGAGACGCGGTTAAGCGAAGTCCGTTCACAGTGGGGAGAGCAGCAAGCCTCGCAAGATCGTCGGATGCAGGAAATCAGTGCGCGATTCGAAAAGCTGATCGGCGACGCCCGCCAGGAGTTGGAGCAAGCCAAAGGCTCAGCCACCAAGACGGTTGAGGCTATTGAACCGGCGATTTACGAGGGCAAAATTCAAGAGCGCATCGATGAACGGGTCAGGCGCGCGACGCAGGAGTTCGAATCAGCGGCTACGCGCGTATCCGATCGTCATCTGGTGCGCCTGATGGAAGACAAGCAAATGGTGGCGCGCGAAGCTTCGGCGCAGATGGAAGCGCGGGCCGCGGAAGCCCGTGCGTTGCTGCACAGCGCGGCCGGCGAAGCGGTGGACGAGTTCCGGCGCCAATTGCAGTCGCAGATCGACAATATGATCTCCGAGGCGACGCAAAAAGCTTCGTCGGCCCTGGCTTCACTGGACGCGGAGAGCCGCTCGGCACACGAATCGCGACGGCGCACGCTAGAGTCGGACGTTGCTCACGCGGCAGAACAGTCGGCCGAGCAGTTCCGCACCGGGATAAAAGCGTTTCTGTATTCTTGCCTAGTTGCGGCGGTCAGCGCTGTGGATGAACATTCGCAAAGCACGCTCGAAAGCCTGGTTAAAGACGCGCCCAAAGAAAGTAAAGAAAACGGGCACAATGGCAAGATCTCCCATCAGTTCACTATTCCTGGCGATAACTCGAACGAGAACAAAGAAAATTAGGTTCGTTCGGTGAGGCCCTGCTCCCCGTAATCCTCAAATTGTTCACCTAACTGATTAAGGCCATCGGCTTAGACGCGGTGTGAATGGCTGCAAATTCCGGCGAGCGCGTCCACTCCATAATTTGTTCCGCCATGGTGTTCACACTATTGGTTATGCGATCTGCTTCAATATTTATTGAATCGAAACGTGCCGCTGAGGTTTTGGAGGAAGAGCCGCGTGCCTGCACCATCAAGCGATGTTGTTCCCGCAAGTCCGGAAAATTCTTTGGCGGCACACGGTCGCCACGCAGAATGGCGGCAAGCAAAGTCAAAGCTTTCTCGACGCTGGTACTGAATTCTCTGAGGGGCGCAGAGTTGGCGAGCGAAGTATCACGCGACAGAATGGCGTCCAAAGCCATAACCGCGTGAATAAAGCGGTGCGAGCTGGCGAGCACCGCAGTCAGACGATTCATACGTTCCCGGCTGGTTCCGGGCTCGGAGCTTAAGCGATCGATGGAGGCTTCAAGGTTTGCGCGAGAGGTTCGCGCGCTGCGGCGATACTTTTCCAATGCGGTTGTCGAGGGACTCGCGTGGTCCCGCGCCTGAGTCACCTCTTGAAGATAACCGCGGTAGGCGTCCAGCACTTGCGCAATACGATCAGATATGCGGGTTCGCTCCCAGGTAGGCCACAGCCAATAAGCTATAAGGGCAAGGGCACCGCCTGCCGCGGTGTTGATGCCGCGAGCCCAAATCACGTCTTTCGGAGACACATGATTAATCGCCAGCAACAGCACAATTAAGCCGCTGACGACGATTCCGAAGATGCCGTAGTTCGCCGGGCCGATCCAACGGAGCAGGAACACAAATATAAAAATCAAGACGATTTGCACGGCAACGCCGGGATCGAACAGATGAAAGAGTGCAGTGGTCAGTAAAAGACCGATGATGGTCCCGGCCACACGCAGAAGTCCGCGCGTAAACGTGACGGTGAATTCTGGTTTAAGCACCAGGGCGATGGTCATCGGAAGCCAATACGTGCGGCGCCAAGAAACGATGCGGCCGAGGAGATCGCCAACGGCCACAAGGGTTGCGAGACGAAGCGCGTGACGAAAGATAGCGGACTGCAGCGTCAAATTTGAACGCAGCATTTCCGAGGTGGCACTCAGTCTGTCGCGCCAGTCCGGTCGCGGGGCCAGTTCCGAAATACTCAGGCCGTCCGTTGTAATTTGGTTGCCAGCCAAGTCCAGCGCAACACGCAGTTGCCCGCCGAGCGCACCCATCTGGAACAACGCGTCTTTGGCTACGGCAGCGATGAAAGAAGGCGAAGTTGAAGCTACCAACGCGCGCATTCGATTGGTGGCCTGTTCCAGTTGCTCAATAGGTTTGTCGGGTTCGTGGCTTTGATGCTGCTCGTCTGCTGAGGTTGTGACGAGCAGGCCGCTGATGGTGCGAAGAATGCCTGCAGCAATATCGAGGTGACGCGTCAGGATTGCGACTGCTGCGTAGTCGCGGTTGGTTTTCTCCATGCGATTGCGCAAACGAGAGAGCATCAGCAAACTCAGCCGCATGCGTTCGGCTTGGTTGAGCAGGGCCTGATAGCGCAGACTCTCCGGTCCGGCATCGCGGGCAAGTCCCATCAAGGCATCCTGTGCTTGCTCACTATGAGCGCTTGCAGGAGGCGCAGAATAGGCGTTCAATTCCGCTACCGCGAGATTGGCAAGCTGCTGATAAAGATTAGCCAGGGCCCGGCGCTCGGGGTCGTAACGATGTACGGGCCAGAGAGCCACGGACAGGCCGGTTTGTAAAAGTCCACCTGCCATGGCCAGAAATCCAGAAAATGGCTGCCTCTTGCGGTGTTAAGGGTTGGACTGCATAAATGAGCAAGCTCACCAGGCTGATGACTCCAAGGTCCGGCGCAGCTCCGCCGACCGCATAAAACATTCCGGCAAAGAATGCCCAAATGGTCGCCAGCACGATGGCCAAGGCTTGATGGCGTCCTGAAATGGCGCCGGCAAATACAGCAATGGCGCAGAGAAAAGTGGAGGCCAGCATGCGCCTGGCGCGCGTGGGATAAGGGTCGCTGCCATCGGAGTACGAAACGTTGAGGGCGCCGCTGGCTACCACCAATCCGCCACGCGGCATATCCAGAGCGAAACCAACAATCAGCGGGAGCGCGACGCCGATGGCGTTGCGCAAGGCGCGATGATACGAAACTTTCGTGGCATCAAAGTGCGTCAGGGCTTGCCAGAATGCCTGAGCGGGATGCACTCCAGAATTGCCGGAGGTATCGGAGGTGTCGTTCATGCCGGCTGTGGAAGATGGAGCTATTTCGGAGGGCATCGCAAGTATGAATTGTAGCGAACAATATTGCGGAGTTTTTCGCCGCGGTTGGACAGTTTCATACTGGCTTGAGCGACGGATCCCTGCACCTCCTGTGTCATCATTCCCTGGATGAACAGCCTCGAAAATTGGTTCTGCGCGTCTAGCTACTGGCGAAGGATCACCGAAACAAGGCTGCTGCCGTGGATGCTGGAAAGAACAGATCTCGGTGAAAGGGTGCTCGAGATTGGCGCAGGGCCGGGTGCAGCGACGGCGGAATTAGCGCGACGTGCAGACAGCGTGATCAGCCTGGAATACAGCCATAAATTCTGCGTGGCCTTACATGCTGACATTCCCGCGGCAAATGTGGTGCAAGGCGACGCCTCGCAGCTGCCGTTCGAAGATGCGACGTTTTCCGGGGTAATTGGCGTTCTGGTGTTGCACCACTTACGTTCCAGAGAGGCGCAAGACCGAGCCTTCCAGGAAATTCACAGAGTTCTTAAGCCGCGCGGAGTTTTCGTTGCAGGTGAAATCGAAGAAAATTGGCTGACCCGCGCGGCGCATCTTCGAAGCACGTTTGTACCGGTGGCACCGGAAAATATTGCGGAGCGATTGGAGATGTCAGGTTTATCCAGCTTACAAGTATTAAAGCGCAGCGGAGGATTTCTCATTGAGGCGGTGCGCCGTGACTGAAGATTCAGCAGGCGCGCAACGTTGACGCACTACCGACCGGCGATTAACATCCGAAGATGAAACGCACGGTTAAACTAACATTCCCTCCCGGTCCAGAACCCGGTGCGTTGGACGGGGTATTCAGCCCGTTTCGCCGCGACCCACTGAAATTCCTCAACGGTGCGGCCCAGCAATATGGAGACATTGTTGGCCTGCGGTTCCTGCACTACCGCACGTACTTGATTTCACATCCGGGCTACATCGAGGACGTGCTCGTAAATCATCCGCGGAAATTCGTGAAAGGCCGCGTACTGCAAGCGAACAAGCGATTATTCGGAAATGGTTTGCTTACCAGTGAAGGAGACTTCTGGCTTCGGCAACGAAGACTGGCACAGCCGGCGTTTCATCGCACGCGTATCGCTTCTTACGCCGACACGATGGTGAGCTACACCGAACGGATGCTGGAGCAATGGAAAGATGGGGAAGAGCGCGACGCGCACCAGGAAATGATGCAGCTCACGCTGCAAATCGTAGGCAAGACGCTTTTTGACGCCGACGTGGCGAGCGATGCACAGGAAATCGGCAGAACGATCACCCTGCTGTTGGATTTCAGCTCCGATTTTCGGCGATTAATTTTTACCCCTAAGTGGCTGCCCACCCCGCGCAACATTCAGACTACGCTGGCCATTCGTCGCTTGAATAAAATTGTGTATCGCATGATTGCCGAGCGGCGCGCATCAGGACACGATGCCGGAGATTTGCTGTCGTTACTGCTGTCTGCGCGCGACGAAGATGGTTCGCGCATGGATGACCGGCAATTGCGGGACGAAGCCTTGACGCTCTTTCTGGCCGGTTACGAAACTACCGCGAATCTGTTGGCATGGACCTGGTGGTTGCTGGCTACTCATCCAGACGTCGAGAAGAAGTTGCACCAAGAGCTGGACACGGTGCTTGCCGGGCGAGCGCCTGGCATGGAAGATTTGCCGAATCTACGATACGCGGGCCATATTTTGACGGAATCGCTGCGCATGTACCCCCCGGCCTGGGGCATGGCGCGCCTGGCCATAGAAGATCACGAAATCGCCGGGTATCCGGTGCCGGCGGGGACGGGCGTAGCGATTGCGCAATGGGTGGTTCACCGCGATCCGCGATGGTTTGAAGCCCCCGACCAATTTCGTCCGGAGCGATGGGAAGGTGATTTGCAGAAGCGGCTGCCTCGCTTCGCCTATTTTCCATTCGGCGGTGGCCCACGCCAGTGCATCGGCAACATGTTTGCTTTGATGGAGGCCACGCTGGTGCTGGCCACGGTGGCGAAGCGTTTTCGATTACGAATGACGCCAGGAGTGGAGGTTGTGCCGCTGGCTTCTATCACCTTGCGGCCTAAAAATGGGGTTCCCGTGCGGTTGGAAATGCGGCGTAACGTCGAGGCGGACTTACCGGCTGCTGCGGCAGTCTTAGATGGAGCCTAGGAATTAGGACTTCGCGGGGACCGCGACACCCAACTCGGCGCGGGTCTGCATCACGCGCATAATGGAATCACGTGTCACCATACCGATCACCTGCGCGTCGTCTTCTCCCGACACGCTGACCACCGGCATTTGATTGATGTCGGCGGCGAGCAAACGTTCCAGCAGCCGCAGCAGAGGCTCTTCCGGGGCGGCCCAGGAAATGCGCTCTCGCGGAATCATCACGGCCTGAATGGAGTTGGCTTGCCACTCACTTCTTGGCACAGAATTCAGAGCCTGTACGTTCATCATGCCGACGAGTCGATCTTCGGTGATGACCAGGTGGCAGCGGCGGCCGGTGCGGAGGACTTCTGCGCTGTACTCTTCCAGAGTAGTGTTTCGATTGATGATGGGAACTTCATTGTTCATCACGTCCGAGGCGCGTAACCCGGCCAGGGTTTCGCGTATGGCGAGCTGCGCGATGCTATCGCGGGCGGCGCTTTGGAGATAGATGCCGATGCAGACCAGCCATAGGCCTGATTGCCAGTCCTTATTCACGACCCATAACCAGACACCCAAGAGCATCATTCCGTAGGCGACCAGTTGTCCGCCGACGCCAGAGATGCGCGAAGCACGGTTGAAGTCCTTGGTGGCGCCCCAGACCATGGCTCGAAATATTCTTCCACCATCGAGAGGAAAGCCAGGCAGGAGGTTAAACGTGGCCACCGCAAAATTAATTTGTGCCAACCACAGGGCTAAGGCACCGATAGCGTCGCTTTGAGGGAAAAACAACGTCAGGCCAAAGAAGACTGCGCAGAGGAGGTAACTCGAAATCGGGCCAGCAATAGCGATATTGAATTCCTGAATGGCTTTCGACGGCTCGCGGCCGATGCGCGCCACCCCACCGAACAGGAAGAGGGTGATGGATACTACGCGAATCTTATAGTGCATGGCGATGGCACTGTGCGAAAGCTCGTGAAACAGGATTGAGCAGAAAAAGAGCAGGCTCGTCAGAATGCCAACGGTCCATTGCTCGCGAGAACTCCACTGGGGATGAAGAGCTGTGAATTGCCTCGTCAAAGAGTAGGTAATAAACGCAAAAATGAGCAGCCAGCTAGCGTGCAGGTAGATGGGGATTCCCATGATGCTTCCGATGCGGAGGCCTGATCTGGTTGGCATGGTCTGTTCTGTTCGCTTCATGAGCCGGGAAAAGCCCAGGTGGGCTCTCTAGCTCACTCGTACTAGATTACGCCCTATTTGCGTGCGCCGCCAATTCGGAAGCTTGCGTCAACCTGCCCACAGCGTGTTCCTGCCTACACAACGCCTTCGAGTGAGCCGCGCATAAGTCCCTTGTTTTGCGTTGAGGGCTATTGGTGTGTGCCGTGCGATCTGTCTTGCCGATAACAGTTACGGTAAGCGGAGAGGACACCATGATCGCCATATTGCATTTCCTGACGTTGGTTATAACCACGATGTTCGCTGCTGCTGCGGCGGTGCTGGTGAACTGGTTGTTGCTGCGCGGCACATTCCGCTTGATGCGACCAGCCGTGGCACGCCGGACGGCAAGCCGAAGTTTTAGTGGACCCGGGACGGCAGCGTCCACCAAGGTGCGGCTGCATTTGGTTTCGGGAACAGTACAAGCGGCGCGAGCGTTTGCGGGGCCTCGCTAGCTAGACCTCCTGCTCAGTACACCAATTTTCGTATTTATTCGCACGTTCATAGACGAAGGGAGTATCACCATGTTGGCTTTGAAGTACGTGTTAATGCTTCTCGGGGTCGGGCTGTTTGGCAGCGCAGGCGTTCTGGTCGTTTACGACGTGTATGTCTCGCAGCAGTTGCGAAGGCTTATCCAACGAAAGGCCAACGGCGAGCCAGGCGTAGACATTGCAGAGCCGCCGGCCCCTGTGCCGCCGGTACGCTGGCGGCAGGCGCAGCGACTAGCCGCTACCGCGATATTGCCGGTGCTGCTGGCGCTCAGCATCGTGGTTATCCCCGACGGATCGGCGGGCGTACGCATCAGCCAGATCTGGGGCGCTCGTCCGGGCACCTTATATCCTGGAGTGCATCTCACCACGCCGCTGATCGATAGCGTGGCGCTGTACGACACTCGCGAACAGGTTTACTCCACGGTGGCTACGGAAAACGACAAGAAAAAGGGCGAAGTTCTATCGGTGCAGGCACGCGAAGGACTGAATATTGGGCTGGCGGTATCGGTGCGTTACCGGCTCGATCCGCGGCGACTGGATTCCATCCACACAAATTTGCCGCAGCCGGTCGGCGAGCAGGTGGTAGCGCCGGTGGTTTCGACGATTTACCGCCAACTTGCTCCAAATTATATGACGCGAGAAATATTTGCCACCAAGCGCGAGGAACTCCGGTCGAAAGCCGCAGAAGCGATTACGGCGCGGCTGGCGAGCGACGGCATCGTGGTGCGTGAAGTGTTGCTGCGCGACCTGCAGTTACCGGAGGAATACGCCAAAGGCCTAGAAGGTTTGCTGCTGAAGGAGCAAGAAGACGAACGGCTCGGAACCGAGCAAGACATCAAGTTCAAGGAAGTGAAAATCGCGGAACTGGAAGCTGAGGCGCAGAAAGCGCGCTCCGTAAAACAGGCCGAAGCGGAGGCTGAAGTGCGCGTGCTCCAGGCCAAGGCGGAAGCGGACGCGATGCAGTACACGTTGCCGTTAAAGCAGAAACAGATCGAACAGACCAAGCTGGAAGCGCAAGCGCGTAAGGAGGCTACCTTGCAAAACGCGGAAGCGGCAGCGCAAGCCAAAGTGATCGACAGCAAAGCAGAAGTGGAGCGGCAGAGGAATTTGTCGGAAGCGGAGGCCAATCGCATTCGTGTGACGGCATCAGCGGATTCTGAACGCATGAAGTTCGAAGCAGCAGTGCTGAAGTCCAATCCGATGTTGATTCAGAAGATCATCGCGGAGCGGCTGTCGGATAAGTTGCAGATTATGATGGTGCCGATGGACGGCCGAAACTTCTTTGCCAGCGACGTAATGAAATCGGCATTTTCCGGGCTCGGCAGCGGTAGCGGAAATGCCTCCGGTGAGTCCGATGGCGCCAGCCAGCCGGCCACCAGCGCCGCCGTGCAAGGGAAAAACGCCCGGCGTCCGTGATGATGATTCGCGGCTGACCAGCGTATGGCTCTTTTACCTCGGCGGTTAATCGGGATATGCTTTCTTGTTCGTGACGATACTTGTGATTGGCGAAAATAAAGATAGAAACGCCCGTGGAGTATTCCGGTGAGCTTCCGCAACAAACTGATGCTCATTTTCATGCTGACCGTGCTGGCATCGGTCTTTGTAGTGGCCTACGGGGTAACGCACTACACGCGCGCGGCATTCGAAGAGATGGACGCGCAGCGCACTGAGGCGCTGGTGGCGCAATTCCAGAAAGAATTTGCGCAGCGTGGCGAAGAGGTCGTGCATCAAGTGGAAAACATTGCCAACGCGGAGATCACTCTGCGCATGGCGCTGGATCTGGCGCGACCCAACGCCGATCAATCGTTGTATGTCCACGATGGCACCGGGGCGGCGCAGGATCACGGGCTGGATTTCGTGCAGTTCGTTAACTCCGACGGGACGCTTATCTCGTCGGCGCAATATCCTTCGCGGGTGGGCTATAAAAACGACTGGGTCATCGCCAATAAAAATTGGCGCGATTCGCGGGCATTTCTGAACAAGGAAGAATTGCCGGACGGAGTAGCCCTTTCGTTGACGGTGGTGCGCACCCTGCCGGTGGGCGACAAAAATTTCTACATCATTGGTGGCCGGCGGCTGGACCAGAATTTTCTTGCTTCCCTGGTATTGCCCGCCGGAATGCGAACGCTGCTGTATCAAAATCTGGAGCCGGGATTCGCGCCGGCGGAATTAACGGATGCAGGCGGCGCGGCCCAACATGCCGAACGTTACATTAGTTTAATTGAGCAAAGTCAAAGACAATCGCAGAAGCCGGTAATCGGCACGATCAATTGGACTGCGGACCCGGCAAGCGCGGAGACTTTTCACGCCATTCCTCTGACGGGGCGCAACGACGAGTTGCTGGGAATCCTGCTGGTAGGCAGCTCGCGGCGGGAGTTGGTGTTGTTGACGAGGCGGATCGAGTGGATCGCCGGGACGGTGGCTGCCGGCGCACTGCTGATCGGATTGCTGCTTACCTGGTGGTTTTCGGCACGGATTACCAGGCCTGTCGAAGAACTGGCAGTGGCTGCCCGCGAAGTGGCGTCAGGAAGATGGGACGCGAGAATCGATGTGCGCACGTACGACGAGGTCGGGCAACTGGGAACCGCTTTCAACGATATGACGCGCACGCTGAGTGTACAGAAAGAACGGTTGCTGCAAACCGAGCGAGTGGCGGCTTGGAGAGACCTGGCGCGTCGGCTTGCGCATGAACTGAGAAATCCACTGTTTCCGCTGCAAATCACGGTGGAGAATTTGCAGCGCGCGCAGCAACTGGACCATGAACAATTCATGGAAGTATTCAACGAATCAACGGCTACCTTGAAAACGGAGCTGGCAAATCTGAATTCGATTGTGGGGCGGTTCAGCGATTTTTCGAAGATGCCGGTTCCGCGATTCGAAAGAACCAATGTGAATGAATCCTTGCGCGACACTTTGCGGCTCTTCGATGCGCGATTCAACGAAGTTGGCAAGCCGGCCATCGCGCGTGAATTGTTTTTGAAAGAGGGTTTGCCGGACATCGATGCCGATCCGGAAATGCTGCATCGGGCATTTCAAAATCTGGTGTTGAATGCGCTGGATGCCATGCCTATGGGCGGGACGCTGACGTTGCGAACGTCGGATTACGAGGGGAAAGTTCGCATCGAAATTGCCGACACGGGAACCGGTTTGAGCGCCGCGGATTCGGCGCGCGCTTTTACGCCGTATTACACGACCAAACCTCAGGGGACTGGGCTCGGTCTGGCCATCGTGCAATCCGTAATCAGCGATCACCACGGCACGATTTCACTATCCAGCGAAGAGGGCCGCGGGACCACCGTGCGCATCGAATTGCCGCAGCGACAATTAGACCGTCCCGAATCTCCACGTGACCTCGCGGAAGCTGCCAATACTGAACCACCGGCGCTGGCCGCCGCTTCAGACTGAATCATCCAAGGAGCTTGCTTGCCGCGCAAGGCCCACCTGCTTCTGGTCGATGACGATCCCAACACGCTGGCATCGCTTTCGCGCGCGTTTCGCATGGCTGGGCATGAAGTCACCGTCTGCGACAATGCCAACCGCGCCGTGGAGTTACTGCGGGGCGAGCCATTCGATTTGATTTTTTCGGATGTGGTGATGCCCGGCAAAACAGGAATCGATCTGCTCGAAGAACTGAAAAGCTCAGGGATAAAGACTCCTATCATCATGATTTCCGGGCAGGCCAACATCGAGATCGCGGTGCGAGCCACCAAACTTGGCGCGCTGGATTTTCTGGAGAAGCCGCTTTCCACCGACAAACTGCTGTTAACTATCGAAAATGCGCTGCGGCTTACGCGGCTTGAAACGGAAAATCAGGAACTGCGGAGCCGGCTTGGAAAACACGAGTTGATCGGCGGCGGCGCGGCGATGAAGAAGCTCCTGGGCGAGATCGACCGCGTGGCGCCAAGCGAAACGCGCGTTTGCATCCTGGGCGAAACGGGCACGGGCAAAGAGTTGGTGGCACGTGCCATCCATGATAAATCGCTGCGCCGCGAAAGCGCGTTCGTAACTCTGAATTGCGCCGCTGTGCCCGCTGACTTGATTGAATCGGCATTGTTCGGTCATGAAAAAGGTTCATTTACGGGAGCCGCAGCGAAGCATCTCGGAAAATTTGAACATGCGGACGGCGGCACGCTGTTTCTCGATGAGATTGGCGATATGCCCGTAGCTATGCAGACGAAATTGCTGCGGGTTCTGGAAGAAGGAGAAGTGGAGCGCGTGGGCGGCGACAAACCTATTCGTGTGAATGTGCGCGTACTGGTGGCGACGCACCGCGACCTTGAGAAACTCGTGAAAGAAAATGGATTCCGGCAAGATTTGTTTCATCGCATCTATGTTTTTCCGCTGAGACTGCCGCCGCTGCGTGAGCGAAAAGAAGACCTGCCGGAATTGATCACCCATTTTGCGAGACAAGTTGCAGCACAAAATGGCTGGAAAGAAAAAGTGTTTGAACAGGGCGCGGTCGAGGAATTGCAGCGTTATAGCTGGCCGGGAAATGTGCGTGAGCTGCGCAATGTTGTAGAGAGACTGATTCTGCTGTCAGCGGAGAATTCCGTCACGGCCGACGACGTGGCGACAGTGCTCCCAGGTTCGGCGAATATCGCTGCAGCGGGAGAACCGGGCCACGCGCACGGTCACTTGAGCGGAACATTGGCGGAACGCACGGAAGTATTTGAGCGTGACACGTTGCTGGACGAAATACGGCGTCACAATTTTCACATGACCAATGTGGCGCGGGCGCTTGGTCTGGAGCGCAGCCACCTGTACAAGAAGTGTCAGCAATTAGGGATCGATTTGCAGGCCATCCGTAAACCAGCGTAGATGAAGCAGGATCAATTGAGCGTCGCGAATTCGCAACGCTGCGGTTGCTGCGTGCGACAATGATTCCGTGAACCCCGGGCTTATCGCCGCACCGGTTGCGCTGCTGTCGGCAGCGGCCGTGACGGCTTACGGTGCAGTCCATCCACACTCTGAACTGTTTGGTCCCATGGTGTGGCGAACGAATTCGCCACGAAAATTGGCCATCACCTTCGACGACGGCCCCAATCCCAAAATAACGCCGGAATTGTTGAAGCTTTTGGAGCGGCATGAAGCGTGCGCTACCTTTTTTGTGATTGGACGTTTCGCGAGCCGATGCGCGGGCTTGTTGCGCGAGACAGCCGACCGCGGACACGTGATCGCCAACCACAGCTACAGCCACGTAAATCTCTTGTGGCGTGCGCCCGGCCAGATTCGTGATGAAATCCAGCGATGCAACGAGGCCATCGCGGCGGTGACCGGTGCCACACCAAGGTTGTTTCGGCCACCATGGGGAATGCGCAATCCGTGGGTTATCCCCGGCGCTGCGGCCGCCGGATTACGTACCGTTTTGTGGTCCCATTTGCCGGGTGATTGGCAGGTGAAACCTGCGGAGTGGCTGATTGGGCGTATGGAAGTCATCGCGAAACGAGCGGAAGCGGCCCAGATCACCAAAGCTCAGATCATTGAAACAAAGTCTCCTGAAGGGAGTGGCGATATTCTTTGTCTGCACGACGGGGATCACCGTTTTCTCAATGGGGAGCGCCGCGCAACGGTGGAGGCGTTGCAATACTGGCTGCCGCGCTGGCGTGACCTGGGTCTCGAATTTGTTACAATTGACGAAGCGGTGATTGGCCCCGCGAAATAACTATGGATGAGCGCAATTTTTATAACGAGAAAGAAGAAGTTCGGAAGATAAAGCTGATCTGTCCTAGCTGCCGTGGAGAATTTGAGGCTCCGGTGAGGTGGAAAGTTTGCCGGAAAAAAAGGGAACTGCCTCGCGGTGCGGGCGAAGAGGATAAAAAGCGCTTTGCAAAAGCCAGTTCGTACATGGTGCGGCTAGATGATTTGGTGGCGTGTTACAAGTGCCGGAAGCGCTTTGAGTTGACCGGGCAATCCACGGTGTTAATCAACGATGCGCTGGGCGATCCGAACGCCGATCCTGAGAATTTCGGGAACCGCTGATAGCACTGATACTGCGGATCGCACGCCCTTAGATCTCAGGATACATCTCGAAAAAAGCTTCCATGGACTGACGAAATGTCGCTTCGATTTCTTCTTTGCTGCCTTCGATCAGATGCATGGCTACGCGAGCGCTGCGTCCGTTTTTGAGGACGACCGTGGCGTCGCGAACTTCCCCGAGATCATCTTCGGGCAGCAACCGCATACCGTAAATTAAAGCCAACTTTGCCATTATGCCTCCAATTCTGGAAAGGCAGAGTAGCTTGCGGGCGCGATGCGGGTCAAATGAGGCGGAAGAGAAATGAGGGCTGCGGTGTCTGGAGCCATGATCCGAAGAGCCTCAGCTGACATTAAATTCGGCATGCCACTTTGGCACACCACTTCGGAGCCAACGTGGTACTTTGGCATCCTCGTTTAAATTAGCGGCATCCGAGCAAGCAATGGGAAAGTGCTCATGAAACGCAGGGCTTCGGATCGAATGATTTTCGGGGCGATGTTTTGCGCTGTTCTAATAAGCGGGATTGCAGCACTTGCGCCTGCGGCTTTAGCGCAGGAACCCGATGGTCCGCAAACCTCCGCGCCCGCGGCAGTGGGCCCACCGGTCAGACCGGCGGCTGCCCGCCGAAACGGAAATCCAGAACGAGTCAACGTGCCTGCGGGGACGCGGGTTGCGGTGGTACTGGAAAACGGTATTTCGACGCGAAACGCGAAGGCCGGGGATTCGGTTTACATGCGAACCTCGTTTCCAATTACGCAGAACAATCATGTCGTGATTCCGATCGGATCGTATGTGCGTGGCGAACTTCTTGAATCCAAGCGGCCTGGAAGGATTAAAGGCCGTGGAGAATTTCGCATGAGACTTACCACATTGATTTTTCCCAACGGCTACACGGTGGATTTGATTGCCGCCCCACGAAGCGCGGACAGTGGCGGAAAAGAAACGACGGACTCCGAAGGCGGCGTGCAGGGACCCGGCGGCAAAGGCAAAGATGTGGAAACGGTTGCTACCACAACGGCCACCGGAGCGGGTATTGGCGCGATTGCTGGCGGAGCAAAGGGCGCGGGAATCGGCGCTGGCGCGGGAGGACTCGCTGGACTCGCGGCGGTATTGTTGACACGCGGTCCTGAAGCGCAACTGCCGCGTGGCTCAACGTTGGATGTTGTGCTGGAACACGACTTAACGCTGGAGCGCGATCAAGTTCGATTTAGCGATGTAGGCACTTCGACGCCGATTACTCCGCCACCGGCTCGCGAACAATAGGAACGATCTTAAAAGTTAGTGATTCGTGGCTTTGGCGGTTTCCACGAAACGCATGGGGCTGAAGCGCGACCAATCTTCGCTGACATTCTGAGTAGTAATCCATTCGCGAATCAATCGAGCGGTAATGGGCGCCAGCAAAATTCCGCCGCGGAAATGTCCACTGGCTATAAGCAGTCCTTCCAGATCCGCCGGACCAATGATAGGGAGATGATCCACAGAAGCTGGCCGGAGGCCCGCCCAGGTTTCTTCGATCTGCGCATCCGCTAATCCGGGAGCAAGTTCAAGCGCGCCGGCCAGAACTTTTTGCAGTCCGCCAGCGTTCACTTGTTTATCGAAGCCGACATATTCGACGGTGGCGCCGGCGAGAATTCTTCCATCATTTCTAGGAACGAGATACACATGTTCCGACCACAAGACCCGATCTATTGAGAGAGTCGGACAACGCAGGGCTATCATCTGGCCCTTGGCAGGTTGAACAGGCGCGTATGCTGCGGCACCTTCAATTTCTGCCGAGTGGCAACCTGCGGCGATGACGGTCCATTGGGAGTCGATTTTCTCGTTGTCGACGACTAACCCTTCACAGCGTTGACCACTCTTGTGGACGGCTTGAACGCTGCGTCCTGCAAAGATTTTCACCCCGGCCCGCTCGGCTGCAATCAAGACCGCTTTCGTCAACGCGCGATTATCGACAGAGGCTTCGTCGGGGCGTAACACAGCGGCCTGCAACTCAGTGCTGAGAGCTGGTTCAAGTTCGCGAGCGTCGTCCGCGCTGAGTGGCTCCGCTTTCAGTCCCAACCCGTGATGCAACGCGATTATGGTGCTGAGTTTCGCTTGCGCATCATTGGACAAGAACGCTTCAACGGTGCCTGTTGGGCGGTAACTGACAGGTTGGCCGGAAATTTCTTCAACGCTGGCCACGAATCCTGGATAGAGCGTCATGCTGGAGCGGCCCAAGTTCACAGCTGAAATCATTGCGGCATTTTCAGGAGCAGGAGACAAAATTCCCGCGGCCGCCCATGACGCGCCTTCGCCGGGCTCCTGGCGGTCGAATAAACCGACACGCAAGCCGGCCTGGGCTAACTCGAACGCAATGCTGGCGCCGATCAAGCCCCCGCCCGCAATCGCGACATCGAATGATTTCATCTATCCATGATAACGCAGGGTGCTAACTCAGGTTGATCGCAGATATGTTGGTGGAATTTCGTCCAAAAATCCGCAGCGATTACAACGAGGCGACCAGTTCTTCGGACAGTACCTGGGCTTTTGTGGCGAGACTGCGCGCTCGGGTCCAATCTCCATCGCGCTCGGCGGAACGCGCGTCGGTGATGAAACCTTTTATTTTTGAAGCCAGGTCCGATTGCGTGGAATTTAACTGTTTGCCCTGTGAACGAGAGAGATTTGACTCCGCAACGCTGAGGCTGGTGATCATTTGTTGCCGCGCATCATTTGTCTCCGCAGGGCTTAGCTGCGGGGCAATCGCTGGAGGCTCCGGCTTGGCCGCTACGTTACTTTCTCGCGTGGGTTCCGGTGCGACATGCGGCCGGGCGGGAACGGCAGACACCGCCAATAAAGCTGGAGGAGGAGGCAGTTCCAATCGTAATTCCGGTACGGGATCTATACTTTCATCTGCCGGCGGAGCAGGACGCGGAACAACGATCGCCGGCATGATCGGGCGCACGACCGCGGCACCCTGCCATGTGGTGACCGGCCGTCTGTGCGACGCGCATCCGCCGATAAGATACACAACGCCAAAGCAAACAACGAGCCATGCGTGCGCGTGCTTGCGCGACTCGACGGAACAATGCTGGGGTTTGTTCACCGTCATTATCTAAGCAGCCAGAGGCAACTCGATACGGAACGTAGTGCCACGGCCTACTTCCGAAGTAAAGTCTATCGAACCGTTGTGAAGCTGCACAATTCTGAACGCGCTGGCCAGGCCTATACCGCTGCCTCCAGGGCGGGTGGTGAAAAATAGCTGAAAGATTTTCTGTTTGTTTTCCGGTGGGATTCCTTTGCCGGTATCTCCCACGGTGATTTCAGCCATTTCGCCGCGCCGGCTCAGAACCAGCCGCAATTGACCGCCATCGGGCATGGCCTCCGCCGCATTCAGCACAAGATTCAGCACTGCTTGCTTCAGTAGAGCACGGTCTACATACACCTCAGGAACGTCAATTGGCAGCAGTTGCGCAAGTTGGATATTAGCTTTCCGTAACTGGGGTTGGGCGATTTCCAACACCTCTGGCAATAATTGAGAAAGCTGGGTTGCTTCCAAACGAATTTCCATAGGCCGGGTGAAATCGAGGAATCTTTTCACCACGGCGTCGAGCCGATCGATTTCTTTGTCCAGCACGTTGACGGCTTGCTGTGCGCCTGCTTCCTGATCGGGAGGCAGCGACTCTTTCAAATTTTCAAGCCACAGCCGCATGGAGTTCAGCGGATTTTTTACTTCGTGCGCCACGCCCGCGGTGATGCGGCCAAGAGCGGCCAGACGTTCGCTGACCTGCAGTTGCGTATTGATGCTTTCCAACGAGTCGAGATCGCGCAGCGTGACCAGAGCGCCGATCCGTTCGCCACCCTCCTGAATCCCCTGTACGCTGACGCCGACGCGACGGAACCCGTTGGCGGTAACCAGTTCGGTTTCCGCGGCGACCTCACTGAGTTCGTCGCCTTCCAGATGCAGCACGGCCCGCAGTGGATGTCCTTCGGGGAAAATTTCCGTGAGGCGCCGGCCAAGGAATGCTCCCGAGGATGCACCAAGAAACTTCTCCGCGGCAGGGCTGACCATTACCGCGCGCGCGTCTCGTGTGAACAGCAACAAGCCATCTTCCAGGCCGGCCATGACGGAATTCATGTTTTCGCGCAGCGTGCTGAAAATTTCGTGTACGCCGCGAAGTTGCTGGCCCACTTGCCTGATTTTCCGGCTGACCTGGCCAAGTTCATCACCGCTGCCGCCGAACACACCGGGGTTTCCGATCGGCGCGTCATATTGACCAGCCGAAATGCGATCCAATTGCGCGGCGATATCCCTCAGGGGAGCCAAGGTTGCGCCGCTCACTACGGCGGCGAGCAGTGTAGAAATCACCAGGGCCAGCAAGACGATCGTTCCGGAGGTTTTCAGGCTGGGCGCAATCTCGTTCAGCAATAATCCCGTGGATAAAACGACGCGAACTTCGCCGAAAGGTTTGCCCGCCATGTTGAAGGGATAGTCGTATTCAAAGATCTTAGACGGACCACGCAGAACCTTTACCTGGTTCACAAAACCGCTCTGCACCAGTTGCGAAATCGGCGGGCGACGCGGCTGGGTTTTACCGGGCAGATTCTCGTCGCTGGAGATCAGCACCAGCCCTTCGTCATCGGTGAGGGAAACTTCATACACCGAAGGAGAACTGATGGCGGCTTCCAGTTGAGCCTGCAAGCCGGGGTTGATTTCGAAAGCACGCCGGACATAGTCATGGACGTCATCCGGATCTTCGGACGAGGGGCGCAGGCCCTGACTGGCGGCTTCGCTCAAGGCATGCTGGGCCTGTACGAAAACCTGATGAGCCAAGTCGCTCGCGTGCTTGTCCGTTTCAATCAGGGTTTGTTCCAGGAGTTGCGCTAAAAACACGCCCGACAGAACGGTGACGACGAGCAGCACCAATCCGGTCATCACAATCGTGAGTTTTGTTCGCAGCCGCAGCTGCATGGGCGAATCCCTATTCCGCGCCAGCGCGGTCGGCGCCGTATTCTTTGAGCTTATTGTGGAGGGTTTTAAGACTGATTGCGAGAAGATCGGCTGCGCGTGTTTTGTTGTTTCCAGTCGCGCTAAGAGTTTGCAGGATCAGCTCCCGCTCCATGGCGTCTACAGTAGTACCGATGGGGAATTTAATGGTGGAAAGGTCGCTGGGGCCCTTGGCCGCGGTCCGTCCAAACTCTTCCGGCAGGCAGGAGCGAGTGATCAATTCCTTATCGCACATGATCGACGCGCGCTCCAGGATATTGCGCAGTTCGCGAATGTTGCCCGGCCAGGTGTGGCTCATGAAAATATCCAGCACTTCCGTTCCGATGCCGCGGACATGTTTGCCGTGCTTGGCATTGACATCCCGGAGGATGTGCTCCACGAGCAGGGGAATATCCTCTTTGTGCTCCCGAAGCGGCGGCAGATTGATATGGAAGACATTCAGGCGGAAATACAAGTCCTGGCGCAAGTCGCCGCTGGCGACGGCTTGTTCGGCGTCTTTGTTGGTGGCGGCGAGGACGCGTACATCCACTGGTGTTTCGCTCTTGCTACCCAGACGGCGGACTTTGCGATCTTCCAGGACACGCAACAATTTCGCTTGCGTCGGTGCGGGCATTTCCCCGATTTCATCGAGAAGCAGTGTTCCGGCGTCCGCCAGCTCGAAACAACCGATGCGCCTCTCTGCTGCGCCAGTGAAGGCTCCCCGTTCATGGCCGAAAATTTCGCTTTCCATGAGTGTTTCCGGAATCGCGGAGCAGTTGATAGCTACAAACGGGCCATTGGCACGCGGCGAAAGTTTGTGAATGGTGCGAGCGACGATTTCCTTGCCGGAACCAGTTTCGCCGGTGATGAGCACGGAAGCCGAGCTGGGCGCCGCCATTTCGACCAGTCGCATCACGTCCTGCATCGGTTTGGACGCGCCGACGAGGTCGCCCAGCCTTCCGGATTCGCGAAGCTGGCGTTGCAATACAACGAGCTGGCGAGCGTCGCGTGCACGGCTCAGAGCGCGATCGAGCAAGGCGCGTAAAACCGGCCCTTTCAGCGGCTTTTCGATGTACCAAAAAGCTCCCGCTTCAATTGCGGCGACTGCGCGCTCTTCGCTGCCCTTTCCGGTGATGATGATGGCCGGTACATCCAGGAGCTCCGGGCCAAGTTGTTTGAGCAGGTCCAGGCCGTTCATTCCGGGGAGTTCCACGTCGGCAATCATGGCGTCAGGCTGATAGGTGGCGAATTTCGCCAGCGCATCTTCGGCGTTGCTCACGCACAAAACCTCACAGCCCCAGCGTTGGAGCAGTTGCTCGTAACCTTTGCGGGCGTTCTCTTCGTCCTCAACGATCAGGACGCGATCCCTGCGCTCCGACGCTTCCAGAGCGCGAACGGCGCCCTTTACCTCTTCCCCCATCGGGTAAAACCTCTCCGCATATCGTGATTGGCTATCTTGAAAGCCGTTTGACTGGATACTCCGACTCTAACAAGCCTGCTAGTGCTTGCCAAGTTTTGGAAAGCATTTTTGTATAGTGAGCCAAACAGAACCGCGGTCAGGCACTATCGCCCGGTGTCGACGTCGCAGGTTCGGGGCTAACTCGCTCTTAGCTCACTCTTTAAGTAGATACAGGGCGCGCCCCAACTCCAACTCCAGCTTGGCGCCTTTGGGCAAATTCAACTCGTGGCCGCGTCCGGACTCGACGAGATACGCGGTGAGCGCGCCCAGCGCAGCGCCTTCGGCGGCTTCTTTCTTATCTTTATCCTTGACGCCTTTCCCTGCGCCGGTCGCGGCTCCTGCTGCTGCAGCTTGCGCGGCGTCCTGCTGCGAACTGCTGCGTCCTTCGATTAATCCTTCCTGATTAGTCCCGGCAGGCTTGACGCTGTGATCGCCCGGAACACTTGCGACTTCGGCTACGATAGGTAACTTGCCGAACTTTGTGGAGATATCATCGAAGGTCAGCCAAATTTTTGCGCGTCCCGTAACTCCCGCGGCTTCGATGCGGCTGACATGCCCGTGAATCTCGGCGCCAGCGGGGAGATAAATCCCTCTACCGGCTTCCAGAGGCTCCACAGTCCTGACTACGAATTTTGCGTTTTCCTGCGTGTCCCTGGAAGTCAGATCCTGTTCCAGCACGGCGAGAAACTTGGTTCCTGGAGCAACTGCGTAGGTTTCGGCCGGTAAGCCATGCCTGCGGCCGTCTGCTGCTTGCGGCTCTGGCGCGGCATTTGCAGAATCCTGTTGCGGTGAAGGGCGAATTTCCTTGGCGATGGTGATCGTGGTTGCGAGAAGTAATGCCACTGCTGCGGTTGCAGCCGTCGCGCAGGCAAATTTATTGCTCATGATTTCTCCCAGACGGTTCGTGTTATCTATCGATTACAATTTGCTGCTGAATTGTTAGATGCGGCCTGGGCGCCAACGCATAATTCAAGGGTATTTCTTCAATTGGCGCATTGCAAGACATGCTTCGTCTTCGGAGGGGTCGGCAGGTCTGTTCGCGGTCAATCCGCAAGGAATTCTCTGATGCGCGCCAGGACCTGCGCGTACATGGCATGCGTTACTCGTCTGGTTTGCGTGTTTTGCTGGCTGGGATGATAGACGCCGAACAATTGTGGCGCGGGCGTGGGAAGTTGTACCTCAGCAGCGTGCGCGAACTGATACGGTGCGCGCGACGCGATGAGACCACGTTGCTTCAAAACTTCCAGGTAGGCATCCCAGGCGATCCGGCCGAGTGCCAGGACCGCTTTCGGTTCGAGGATGCGGATTTCGCGCTCCATGTATCCACGACAGTTCAGGATTTCACTCGGTAGAGGCTTGTTGTCCGGAGGCGCACAGCGAGCGGTGGCGGTGATGTAGCAATCGATAAGGCGCAGGCCATCGTCCCGGCGCACAGACGTTGGCTGGTTTGCGAATCCGGATTCATACAGTGCGGCAAAGAGAAAATCGCCGGACCGGTCGCCGGTGAAAACGCGACCAGTGCGATTACCTCCGTGAGCTGCAGGTGCTAGCCCGACGATCAGCAACTTTGCCTGAGAATCACCGAAGCCAGGGACAGGCTTGCCCCAATATTCGCAATGGAGATAGGCCCGGCGTTTTTCACGGGCAACACGTTCACGGTATTCGACCAACCGAGGACAAAGGCGGCAGGCTACCACTTCACGCGCGAGACGAGCCAACGCCGATTGCTGCTTCACTGTAAGAGTTCCAAAACCTCATCGTGAACTTTTCCGTTGCTGCTGACGAATTGGCCATCATAAATCGTACGTTTGCCGCTCAAATTGGTGGACTTTCCCCCGGCCTCTTCCACGATTAAGCCTAAGGGCGCCAGGTCCCACGGCATGGAAGTCCAGTCCACCGCTGCTTCGATAGCGCCTTCGGCGACCAGCATGTGTTGCCAGAATCCACCCATGGTGCGGCTGTTTCGGGCCGCATCGGCCAGCCGGCGTAGCCTGGCTCGATCTTCGGCGTTTTTCTTGGGCCCGGTTCCCGTGGTGAAAATCATGGATTGGTTGAGGATGGCGATGTTGGAAACCTGGATCTTGTTGCCGTCGCGAAAGGCGCCATCTCCTCGATAGGCAGACCAGCGCGTCCGGAGCGCCGGAGCACTGACCATGCCGGCTACGATTTCGCCCCTTTCCTCAATGCCCAGCAGCGTTCCAAATGTGGGAATGCCCCGCGAGAATTCCTCGGTGCCGTCGATCGGATCGATAATTAACCTGGCGCGTCCCGTGATACTTGCAGCCTCCATATCGCGTCCGCCCATTTCTTCTCCGAGAATGTCCAGTGGGAGGCCGCTGGCAGCCACTTTTGCGCGCGCCATTTCCTCGACACCGCGATCGGCCTGGGTGACCGGAGAGCCATCGATCTTTTTGTCGACGCGCATCTCCACGGCGCGAAAGTAGCGCATGGCGATGACGTCGCCCTCCTGCACGATCGATTCGAGCAGAGCGCTGTACGTTTCTCTATATCCCATTCTGTCTCCTGGTACAATTTTCTCGCCCGTTGTTGAGGGGCGCGACACGCGGCTGCATGCCCAGTTTCGCGATTTGACACACTCGCCGCAGCTACCTAGCATACAAACTTACCCGTTTGAGCGCTTACACCAACACCGGAACTGTGCTGGACCGCATTCTCGAGGCTCGCCGAGCAGAGGTCGAGCATCGCAAGTGCGTCTTGCCGGAGACAGCCCTGAAATATGGAGCGAAGGCCGCTTCGCCAGTGCGCGACTTTACTGCGGCACTGTCGCGCGACGGGCTGAACGTGATTGCAGAGCTCAAGCCGGCTTCGCCTTCGCGCGGTGTGATCCGCGAGCCATTCGATGCGCCGGAGCTTGCGAAAGCTTTATCAGCAGCCGGTGCAGCGGCGCTTTCGGTGTTAACCGAAGGCGAATATTTTCACGGGTCGCTCAAGAACCTTCGCGAGGCACGTAAAATCGTAGACCTCCCGGTGCTGCGCAAGGATTTTATCTTCGATCCCTGGCAAGTGTGGGAAGCGCGCGCAAATGACGCGGACAGTTTTCTCTTAATTGTTGCGGCGCTGGGCGACTCCTTGTTGCGCGAACTGATCGCGCTGGGGCGGGAAATTGGCATGGAGCCGGTCATTGAAGTGCACACCGCGGATGAGTTGGAACGCGCTCTGGGCGCTTCTGCGCGAATCATCGGGATTAACAATCGCGATTTGAAAACCATGACGGTGCGCACCGAGACCTCGCTGGAACTGATTGAGCAGGTTCCTGAGGGTTGCGTCGCAATCAGTGAGTCGGGCATTCAATCTCATCAAGACATCTTGCGCCTGCGTCGCGCGGGATTTGATGCTTTTCTGATCGGTGAGCACCTGATGGCGGCGCCCGATCCTGGAGCGGCGCTCTCATCATTGCTCGGCCATCCGGTGGCAGAGTTCGGTGTGCCGTCGAAGAATGTACCGCCAGAGAGCGAAGATAAGAATTCCGGCAGCTTTCCAAATTAAAAGATGACTCGTGTCAAAATTTGCGGAGTTACGAATGTCGCTGACGCGCTGGCTGCTTGCCAGGCAGGTGCCGACGCCCTCGGTCTCAATTTTTATACGCGAAGTCCCCGAGGCATCACTGTTGAGAAAGCCGTGGAGATCCGAGGGCAGTTACCTACCGGCGTCGAAGTATTTGGAGTTTTTGTGAACAGCGACAGTGCTGAAATCGCTCAAATAGTTAGAGAGGCGCGGCTGGATGCCGTGCAGCTTCATGGCGACGAGGAGACCGCTGTCGTTGCGCGGCTTTCTGCAGTGGTGCCTGTTTTTAAGGCATTGAGAGTCGGCCCCGATTTCTCCGCTGCTGAGCTGGAGAAATATCCCGATGCAGCTGGATTTTTGTTTGATGCTGCCGATCGTGCGCCCGGACAATACGGCGGCACCGGGAGGCTGGCCGATTGGGGAGTGGCTCAACAGGCCGCTCGGGGACATCGCATTATTTTAGCCGGCGGATTGAACGCAGAGAATGTGGCCGCCGCAATCATGCAGGTGCGACCCTATGGCGTCGATGTGGCCAGCGGGGTCGAAGCCACGCCGGGAGCCAAGGATCACGACCAGGTGCGCGAGTTTATTCGCGAAGCTCGGCGAGCCGATCAGGAATTAAATATGCCAACCGAAAAGTTATGGGCACGATGAGCTCAATTCTTAAATCGATGGCTTTTGCGCCGGGCCGCTTTGGTCCTTACGGCGGCCGGTATGTTCCTGAAACTCTGATGGTGCCGCTATTTGAACTGGAACGCGCCTACGAATTGGCGAAGGCCGACACGGCTTTTCAGACCCAGCTCGCCGATTTGCTCAAGAATTTTGCGGGTCGTCCCACGCCGTTGCAATTTGCCAAGCGCCTGACGGAAAAGCTTGGTGGTCCTCGAATCTATCTGAAGCGCGAAGATTTGCTGCACACCGGCGCGCACAAAATTAACAATGCCATCGGCCAGGGGTTGCTTGCCGTGAGAATGGGCAAGCCCCGCATTGTTGCCGAGACGGGCGCGGGGCAACACGGCGTAGCGTCAGCCACCATCGCGGCGCATTTGGGGTTGGAATGCACGGTATACATGGGTACCGAAGATATGGCGCGACAGGCGCCGAACGTCGCGCGCATGCGGATTTTAGGCGCGCAGGTTGTCGGCGTGGATTCCGGCAGCCGGACGTTAAAGGATGCCATCAATGAAGCCATGCGCGACTGGGTTACGAACGTTCGCAACACGCATTACCTGCTCGGCTCGGTGCTTGGCGCGCATCCCTATCCGACGATGGTGCGGGATTTTCAGTCGGTAATCGGGCGCGAGGCGCGCGAACAAATTCTGGCCGCGGAAAAGAGACTGCCAACCCATTTATTTGCGTGTGTAGGCGGCGGTTCGAACGCCATAGGTCTTTTTTATAATTTCCTGCGCGATGCGGATGTGAAGATGATCGGCGTCGAGGCCGGCGGGCGCGGGACAGGACCTGGTGAACATGCTGCGCGACTCGGTTCAGAACAGGGGTACTACGGTGCCCGCCCCGGCGTTCTGCATGGCACTTACACGTACGTGCTGCAGGACCTGCACGGACAAATTTCCGCTACACATTCGATTTCGGCAGGACTGGATTATCCCGCGATCGGTCCTGAGCATGCCTGGCTCGCGGATGAACGGCGCGCTGAGTATTTCGCGATATCAGATGCGGCTGCGCTGGATGCCGCCCGGTTGCTATGCCGCAGCGAAGGAATCATCCCGGCGCTGGAGTCTGCCCATGCGCTTGCAGGGTTGATCGAGCGCCTTCCGGCGCTCAATAAGAATGACCTCGTGGTCCTTAACCTTTCAGGGCGCGGCGACAAGGACATGGACACTTACTCGCGCCTGCTCTAAGCTTTCCCGATAATAAATGAGCATGAATGACGCACCAGCTATTCGTATTTCCAAATGTTTCGCTGCGCTGCGCACGGCGGGCGAACTGGGGATTATTGCGTACATCACGGCCGGCGACCCTTCGCTGGACGCAACACTGGACTTTGTTCTTGCGTTGGAAGAAGCGGGGACCGATGTAATTGAGCTAGGCGTACCGTTCAGTGACCCACTCGCGGACGGGCCGACAGTTCAGCGGGCGTCTGAGCGCGCGCTGAAGTCAGGCACTACGTTGCCGAAGATTCTGGAGTTAGTGCGCCGCATTCGAGAATCGTCGCAAATTCCGCTGGTGCTTTTCAGTTATTACAATCCGATTCTGCAAATGGGGCTGGAGAAGTTTGCTGCGGATGCCGCCAGTGCGGGCGTCGATGGCGTGCTGGCCACAGATCTTTCCCCGGAAGAATCGGTAGACTACCGCCGCATTCTGGAAGCACACCACCTGGACACAATTTTTCTTTGCGCACCGACGTCTACGGACGAGCGGTTGGCGAGTATTGCAGCGTGCTCCAGCGGATTTGTGTATCTGGTATCGCGCACCGGAGTTACCGGAGCTAAAGATACGCTGCCCGATGATTTACCGGCATTGTTGCGTCGCTTGCGTAGGTTTACGAAGCTCCCTGTGGCGGTAGGTTTTGGGATTTCGCTGCCGGGGCACATCACTCTTCTTGGCGGGTTGGCCGATGCCGCAGTCGTAGGGTCGTCCCTGGTTGCGGAAATTGAGCACGCGAAAAACCCCGTCGAGGCCGCCAAAGCTCTGCGCAATCGAGTCCGTGCCTTAAAGGAAGCTGCGCGGCATGGCCTCTCACGGCGCGAGGTTGCCCCGTGAAGCTTGAGGATTGGCGGCGCCGCATAGATGAGATCGATCGCAAGCTGGTGGAGTTGCTGAATGAGCGCTCGCACTGTGCTCTTGAAATCGGCAAACTGAAGCAGGCGGCTAATCTGCCGCTGTATCAACCGGAGCGGGAGAAACAGGTGCTGCAAAATGCGGAGCAGTCGAATCCTGGGCCGCTGACGGACGCGGCCATAAGACGGCTATTCGAGCGCATCATTGACGAGGCGCGTTCAGCGGAACGCGCGGCGATGGACTCGGAAACAAAAACTTCACGTGAATGAGTTTGAGAGAGCACTAACCGGCAATGATTTGATGTGCAGTGAGAAGGGAACCACGACGCGGCCATGGTAATTGTGATGCAGGAAGGGGCGACGGACGCCCAGATACAACACGTGATCGACCGGTTGATCGGCAGCGGTTTTAATGTGCACCGCTCGACGGGAGAATCGCACACGGTGCTCGGCGCCGTGGGCGTGCATCGCGACTTTGATCATCGCGACTTCGAATTGCTGGACGGCGTGCGCGAGGTCATGCGCGTCACGCAGCCTTTTAAATTGGCAAGCCGGCAATTCAATCCGCAGGGCACGATTGTGGATTTAGGGCGCGGGGTGCAGCTCGGCGGCAATGAAGTGATTGTCGCGGCGGGCCCGTGCTCGGTGGAGTCGCGCGAGCAGATTCACGCGATTGCGGAAAGCGTGGCCAAGTCCGGAGCAAAAATTCTGCGCGCCGGTGCATTCAAGCCGCGGACTTCCCCATACGCGTTCCAGGGCTTGGGCGAAAAAGGACTGGAGTTGATGCGCGAGGCCGCCGAGAAATTCGGCCTATTCACCGTAAGCGAAGTGATGGACGCTTCGCAGATTGAAATGATCTCCGGGTATGTCGATATTCTGCAGGTGGGCGCGCGGAACATGCAGAATTATCACCTGCTGCGTTGCCTCGGCGAAGTACGCAAGCCCATTTTGCTGAAGCGAGGCATGTCGGCCACCATGGAGGAATTACTTCTAAGCGCTGAGTACATTCTGGCCGGCGGCAATCCCAACGTTATTTTATGCGAGCGGGGCATCCGCACGTTTGAGACGTACACACGGAATACCTTCGATATCGCCGCGATTCCAGTCATTAAGAAGCTGTCGCATCTGCCGATGATCGGTGATCCCTCTCACGGCACGGGACGTCGCGATAAGGTAGCTCCCATGGCGAGGGCCGCGGTCGCTGCCGGCGCCGATGGCTTGCTGATTGAAGTACACAACGATCCCGATCATGCGTTGTCAGATGGCGCTCAATCTCTCGACCCCGAGCAATTCGCGCAACTGATGGGCGAGTTGCGGATTATCGCCCCGGCTATTGGACGCCGCGTCGCCTGATACATGTCCGCAGGCCACCTCATAAATCGCGTCAGCATCCTCGGCTGCGGACTCATCGGCGGATCGTTTGCGCTGGCGCTGCGCAAATACACCGAGGGCCTGCACATTACCGCCTGGGACCGCCCGGACATCGTTACGCGTGCGAAGGAACTCGGAGCTGCGGACGAAAGTTTTTCTGGCGAGCTGAAGCCGGCGATTCAAAATGCGGATTTGATCTATCTGGCGCTGCCGATCAGCACCACCCTGGATGTATTACCAGAAATTGCGCGTTATGCTGCGCACCATGCCTTGGTTACCGATGCCTGCAGCACCAAGGCACGCATTGAGATAGCCGCGGACGACGTGTTTTCCTCCAGCAACGGCGTGCTATTCCTTGGCGGTCATCCCATGGCGGGCAAAGAGTTGGCGGGGATTGCCAACGCGGAAGCAGATTTATTTCGCGATACGACCTATGCGTTCATCGGCGAGTCAACCAAGCCGACAGATGACGAAGGGCTTCCTGAATCTTCTTTATTATCGGACCCTGTGGTGCGTTCCCCTGGCGAGAAACGTACATCGGCAGTTTTATCCGGCGACCCGCGCGTGGCAGCCTTTCTAAAAATTGTGGTTAAGATTGGCGCACGCCCAATGTGGTTAGGCGCGCAACAGCACGATTATGCGGTGGGCCTGGCGTCTCATCTTCCGCAACTTGCCGCCGTGGCCCTCGCGTCATTTCTTTACGATCATCTGGACGAAAACGGCCTGCCCATAGCCTTGGCCGGTCCCGGATTACGCGACTCATTGCGGTTGGCGGGCAGTCCTTATCACACCTGGCGGGATATCGTACTTACCAACCGAGAAGTGCTTTCCGCGGCGCTGGATCTGTTTGCTCGAAGGCTGGATGAACTGCGCGACAAATTGGCCACTCGGGAATTGGAAGCCGACTTCGATGCGGCTAATGAGCTGTACAAGTTGCTGCGCAGCTTTTAAATTGGGAAGCAAGCTTAATTGCAGAAGCGATTACTCCTGTCAACGCCGTGACAGGTTGCATTAAACCAGGCGCGGTTTTCTGAGAGCGTTCATGGACAAGCGCATTTCTTCCGCCGATTCAGCCATTGAGAAATTGAAAGATGGCGCCACCGTCTTGATGGGTGGATTCGGATTGTGCGGGATACCGGAGAATTTGATTGCCGCAGTGCGCCGCAAAGGCACAAAAAACCTCACCATCGTCAGCAATAATGCGGGGATCGACGATTTTGGTATCGGATTGCTGCTGGAAAACAAGCAAGTAAAGAAAATGATCTCTTCTTACGTTGGCGAGAATAAATTATTCGAGAAGATGGTGTTACGTGGCGAATTGGAAGTGGAGTTGAACCCCCAAGGTACTCTCGCGGAGAGGATTCGCGCGGGAGGAGTTGGGGTGCCGGCTTTTTATACTCCCACAGGCGTCGGAACGATGGTGGCGGAAGGAAAAGAGACTCGCGAATTCGATGGCCGGCAATATGTAATGGAGCGAGCCCTACGTGGCGATTTTGCGTTCGTAAAGGCGTGGAAGGGCGACCGCTGGGGAAATTTGGTCTATCGCAAGGCGGCCCGGAACTTTAATCCCATGATGGCCACGGCAGCGGATTATGTGATCGCCGAAGTGGAGGAACTCGTAGAACTGGGAAAGCTAGAGCCGGACGCGATTCACACCCCAGGCATTTTTGTTGATGCGATTTTTCAGGGGCCTTCTTACGAAAAGCGCATCGAGAAACGGACTACGCGCAAAGCGTAGATGTGAGCGGCGCTCCAGGTGAGAAAGTAAAGGCTTATGGACTTGACGGAAGAACAGAAACGGGAACGCATTGCGCGGCGCATCGCTCTGGAACTGCGCGACGGATTCTACGTAAACCTTGGCATCGGTATGCCCACCGTGGTGGCGAATTTCGTCCCGAAAGACATGGAAGTGGTGCTGCAATCCGAAAACGGGATGCTGGGCGTAGGCCCATATCCCTTGGAGTCGGAAGTCGACCCCGACTTGATCAACGCCGGTAAAGAAACAATCAGCGAACTTCGCGGATCGACGTACTTCTCTTCGGCAGATTCTTTCGGAATGATTCGCGCGGGCCACGTGGATCTAACGGTACTGGGCGCGTTACAAGTCGATGAGAAGGGGACGCTGGCAAATTGGGCCATACCGGGCAAGATGCTAAAGGGGATGGGCGGTGCGATGGATCTGGTCGCAGGAGCCAAGCGCGTGTTCATCGCCATGGAACACGCCACCCGGGATAAGCGGCCTAAAATTTTAAGGAAGTGTACGCTTCCGCTCACGGGCGTTGAAGTCGTGGATCATATTGTCACGGAACTGGCATTGATCGATGTGACGCCACAAGGCTTGCTACTGCGCGAATTGGCGCCAGGCGTAACGGTGGAGGAAGTTCAAGCGCTTACCGAGCCAACCCTGCTACTGCCTGCGGGCGGACCGCAGACGATGCCCGTCTGAACACGATTGCCAACCTATCAAGTAGAACTGAGCCGGCGTGAAGTAGTGAACGAATAGTGAAACGCCGAAAACAACGTCAGAACGGTCACCACGTAAACCAAGACATGATTCACTGCGGCGAACCATGGGTGCGGAAAAGCGGCCGACAAAACGACCATAAATACCAGGAGAATTTGAAACCCAGTAGTGAGTTTTCCGTAGATACTCGGTGGGAACGGGCGGTAACCGGAAATTAAGAGGATCACCGCTGCTACCATCAGGAGTAGCACGTCGCGGCTCAACACGATGATCGTCAGCCACCACGCCAACTTTTGTTTAAAAGCCAGAATGATAAACGAAGACGAGAGCAGCAGCTTATCGGCTATCGGGTCCAGGTAAGCTCCCAGAGCGGAACGCTGGTTCAACCGCCGCGCAAGTATTCCGTCGATAGCATCGGAAAGACCTGCGGCGATCAGCACCAGAAGCGCCCACTTGTAATGTTCGTAGGAAATTAAAATCAGGAAAAAAGGCAGAAAGCCGAGCCGCAGTAACGTGATTTGATTCGGAACAGTCCAAATAGGGCCTCGCATTTGCGATGAGGATAACGCAGTTTATGCGAATTGCGCGAGGTAGTCGGTGAGCGAGCGTCCTATTTTTCGGTTGAAGAGTTCCGCCATCGAGGGAATCGCACCGGAAGATTCGTCGAGGGTGATGCGCTCGACGCGATTCATGGGAAAAAAGAGCGTAGGGAATCCCACGCGTTCGCCGTCCGGCTCATTGATGGCGCGAACAAAGTGATCGAACGAGTTCAAATCGATACCGCGTATGGTGATGCCAGCCTGGTTGATGGCCAGCAATTCGCCCCAGACTTTTTCTTTGGGAGTGTGCAGGCTCACGACGATGATGGAATGAATGTCCATGGTCTCGCATAATCGGCGAAACGGTTGAGAATTGCAGAGGCCGACAGTTATGAGAGTAACGCATTTCAAGGCGGCAAAATAATCAGGAGTGCGCCGGAAGTGCCCTGTGGCTAACTCCATCGACCCTCACGATAAGGGATCACGGTAGTGCAGGATCATGAACACGAAACTGGCGAGTATCACGAGGGCTGCACTCCAACCGAGAATGTTCGCGACTTTCAATTCGCTGGGGTTCGTGGGTTCGCGGTCGGCGAAGACTTTCCCGAGTAAAAAGCCCGAAATTAAGCCGCCGCCGTGCGCCCAGTTGTCGATGCCGCTCATAAGAAAGCCAAAAACAAATATCGTTACCACCCAGGAAATCAGGCGTGATCGAAGCGCCTGCATAGCGGCACCGCCGCGTCGCGTGGTGATGGCAATCATCAACCCGACCAGCCCGAGTATTGCGCCGCTCGCGCCAATGCCCAGCGCCACGTGCCGGAATGGCGTGAAGGCGCTGAAAATAAAACCAGCGATACCAGTCGCAGTGTAGAGGAATAAATATCGCGCCGATCCGTAGACCTCTTCGACAATCGGCCCCACGTCCATGAGCACCATCATGTTAAAACCGATGTGAATCAATCCACCGTGGAGAAACATGGCGGTGACCAGGCGATAGTATTCTCCGGCGACTATCGCAGGCGTCCACAATGCTCCGAGCCGGTAAAGCACTTCTCCGTCCAGGCCCCACAGCAGACTCAAGCCTTTGCCTTGCCCGGCCTGTAAAGTGGCCACCACACTCACGCCGAAGACCAAAATGTTGATGATCAGAAGCACGGTGGTGACGGGCGCTCTTCCACCAAAAATGCCCGAGAAGCGGCGGTTTATGGCTGCCATCGAAAAATTGAGGTTCGTGCCGCATTGGTGGCAACGCGTGGCGCCGATGCCCACCAACGAACCACAGGCGGGGCACATTTTGGGACGCGGCTGCTCGTCGCCACCTTTAAAGAATCCGCTCATGGCACCTCGCCAACGGTCCACGCGCACTTGCCACCGATAGGGAAGCGCCAATTCTCCTCCTTGCGAACCCGCATACCGCGTTCCTATAATACCCAAGTCGGCGACCTTGTCTGGTCTTGAGACCTTTCGCGCAGAGGGGGCTCAGGCAAGAGGGCACTATGGATAAATTCGAAGAGATTGGGCAACGGCTGGACAAAGAACTGGCGCGGCTTCGCCGCTACGTGGAAGAAGAGGTGGCGCCGGGGACGGAACGGCGTACGGCACGGTTTCTGCGCGAAGTTTCTGACCTGCTTACGGATGCGGCTGGGAAGCTGGAAGCGCGCAATGCCGCCCGTGAAGCGGAAGCGGCAAAAAACACTCACTCCTAGAGGCTGGAAGCGTTGCGCGAAAATATGAGCGGACCGTGCATCTAGCCATCCCGCAACGACAATCGTGCCCGCCCGGAAATTCGATAGTAAACCCCCCGTCTTATCTAAACGCCGTAGCCGGTTGGCGAGTACCCGCTCTTTTCGCGATCCCCATTCTTTTTTTTGTTGGTTTGCTGACCGGTTGCGCCGCGCGCCAACCCGTCGCCGCGCGCCAGCCACCTCCGGCCACTCCGTCGTCGGCCCCCGAAACTACCGCGAGCTCCACCCCACCCCCGGCTCCGGTTGCTCCACCGAAGCGGCACAGGGATACGTCGATTCCCGTGAGCCCTGGTTATACGGAAGAAGGCGAGGCCTCCTGGTACGGCGCGCAATTTCACGGCAGGCAGGCGTCCAACGGTGAAATTTACGACATGAACAAGTTGACTGCGGCGCATCGTACGTTGCCATTCGAGACCGTCGTGCGCGTGACCAATCAAACAAATGGAAAGTCCACGGTGGTGCGTATCACCGACCGAGGTCCATTTGTGAATAATCGCATCATCGATCTGTCATATGCAGCGGCGCGACAGATTGAATCGATCGGACCGGGCGTTGTGCCGGTGCGCTTGGAAGTGATCTCTACCAATACGGATCCGGAGGCGGGATTTTTTACTATTCAGGTGGGCGCGTTTCGTGACCGTGCCAATGCCGAGCGGTTGCGTGATCGTTTGAGTGCTGCTTATTCTCCAATTTTCATCAAACAGTATGCCGTTTCGGGCGGCGCTTTCTATCGCGTGCACGTAGGAAAAGTTTCCGGGGAGGAAGCTGCCAAGGAACTGGGCGAGCAACTGCGTTCGCGAGAAGGAGTGGTGCCCATGGTGATCCGTTTGGACGAAAATGTTTCTGACACAGGGGACACGCGATGAGCAGCGATTGCCTGTTCTGCAAGATTGCCGCCAAGCAAATTCCGGCAAAGATCGTGTACGAAGATCCGGAGGTGTTTGTTTTTGAAGATATCGGTCCCCAAGCGCCGACACACCTTCTGATCTGTCCTCGAAAACACATTGTTTCGCTTGACAACGTTACTCGTGCAGATGAAGCGGTGCTGGGGCGGCTGCAACTGGTGGCCGCCGAGTTGGCCAAGGAGCGCAACCTGTCGGAAGGTTATCGTACCGTCATTAATACCGGGCCGCACGCTGGTCAATCCGTATTGCATCTGCATTTGCACTTGCTGGGAGGCAGATCGATGCGCTGGCCTCCGGGTTAAGACCTTTGCGGGGCACACTTGAAGTGTGAATCGCGATTCAGCGGCATGAAATAAAAACGGGACGCAACCCATCTTGGGCAGCGTCCCGATCTTCGTTAAGGTTGAAAATCTTTTATTGCGGGGTCAGCGTAATATCGTCGAACGATATGCTGTAGCCGGTACTGCTGGCGTCCCTCCCCGTCACGGTAAATTTAAAGAGATAGTTTCCTGCGCTGGCAAAATTCATCGCACCCAAATCTGTAACCGCGTAGGCGTCTCCGCTCGCAATGTATTCATCGATGGGTGAGCCGAGATTTGTACTGTTGATGGTTGCCTGCATAATGCCGCGCGGCTGATATTGTTTGTAGGAAACTTTCACGTCATAGATACCCGCGGTGGGCACGTTGAGCGTGAAGGTCACGTTGTCGCCCACGTTGGCGGCATCGAGAATGGTGCCGTTTCCGTCAGGGAACCCGCCATAAGCGAAGACGCGGAAAGTCGGGCCGGAACTTACCGCAGTAGATGCCAGACTAGCGGTCTGGAAAACCAGCGGAGCGTTGCCACCTGAATAGGTCCACGTCAGGATCTGTTGGTTGGAAACGGTGCCGCCGGTGGCGCCGGTGAACCCGACGTAGGCGGTCGTTCCGCCCACCGCGCCTGGAATATTGATCGGCCAGCTGGTTGTGAACGTTTGCGCCGTAGTTTTGTCTGTGATGGTCATCGACAAGGTGGTGCCGTCGTAGGTCATGTGTACGGCCATTACGTCGCCGGACTGCAGGCTGACTCCGCCACCTAGGGTTGTGGCAGGTACGGTCGGCGTGGCGCCGTTGGTAAACAGGCCCGTGGAATTGGTGCCTTCGCCGGCGTTATTGTAAATATCAAATTTCACCGCAACGCTGCTTCCGATGGAAGCATAACCGAGGTTTCCGCCTGAGCCCCCGAGCGCGGTATCAGCGACGCCCTGGATGGTAAAGGTGAAGCCATCTGCGCCGGGGCTGGTGATCTGGAAAGTGAAGTCATTGGTGAAACTCTGAACGCTCACCTTCTGGGTCCAGAACGCGCTGCTGTCCTCGAAGTTCGCGGAACTATCGGTCAGTTTGAGATTGCTTCCGACCAGCGTCGCGTTTCCGTTGAATTGCATTCCCGCGGCGGAGAAGCCGGACGCGAAATTGATAAGGCTGCCGCTGCTCGAAGATTGAATGGTGAGAACCGAAGTAGCCGCACCGCTAGTGACGCCGTTCGCTACGGCGATGGCTTTGACGGTGGTGGTGGTGCCGACTGTGAAGGCGCCCTCGTACTTGGTTGACGATGTAGTCGGCTGGCTGCCATCCAAGGTGTAGTAGACAGCCGCACCTGCGGTGCCATCCGTAATCGTCACGGATTGAGCGCTGGTGAACGTGCCGCTACCCGGGGTAACCACGGGCGTGGAAGTGGAAGTAACCGTGCCGGGCGAGGAGCTGAAGGTCCAGCCATCGATGGACTGGACGGCAGTGGACTCTCCAGTGCCTCCCGTGAAACCCACATAAGCGGTATTGGCTCCAACTATCGACGGAATGTTTACCGGCCACACTTGCGTGAAGGACGCGTTGACGGTCGGATCGGCGATAGTCATCGTCAAGTTCGTGCCGTCATAGCTCATCTGTACGTTGAAAACATCTCCACTTTGGAGATTGATGCCACTACTTGTCAGGTCGACGGATGGTACGGTTGGAGAAGCGCCATTGGTGTACAGGCCGGTGGAATCGTCTCCCTCGCCTTCGTTGTTGTAGAGATCGAATTTGACGGCCACGCTATTGTGCAGCGGGTTTGTTGGCGAAACGGTCGTGCTGGTATTGTCCGGACCGTATCCAAGTCCGCCGCCATCAGGCCCCAACGCGGTGCTGCCGCTGCCCTGAATCGTGAAGGTGAAACCGTCCCCCAACGGGCTCGTTCCAGGTGTGAGTTGGAAGCTGAAGCTGGTGCTGAACTGCTGGATATTCAGCGGCGCGTTATACCAGGCAGAGCCGGCCTCATAGGTGCCGGCGGAATCGGTTAGTTGGAGTTTCGTCCCATTGAGCGTTGCATTGCCGTTCAGCACCATCGCGCCGGCCGAGAATCCCGCACCCAAATTGACGCCCGTACCACCGGCCGCACTGATGGTGAAGACTCCTGACGAAACGGAGCTGTTAGTGTAGCCAGTGGCTACGGTGATGGCTTTAATCGTCTCTGTAGAGCTTACGGAAATGGGGCCAGTATATCGGGTCGAGGAGGAACTGGGAGTGGAACCGTTTGTCGTGTAATAGATGGCCGCGCCCGTAGTGGAGCTGGACAGCGTCACCGACTGCGTAGACGAATATGTGCCTGGCAGTGGCGAAAAGGTCGGAGCAACAGCCTGGGTGGGAGTCTGGAGATTGTAAGTCTCCGAGGCGACGGTGCTCTGAGTGTAGCCAGAAGCGTTGGCGATAGCGTTGATCGTCTCTGAACTCGTCACGTTGATGGGGCCAGAGTAGGGCGTAGACGAGGTTGTCGGCGTGCTTCCGTCGGTGGTGTAGTAGATGGACGAATTCGGCGTGGTGTCGGTAATCGTCACGGAGACCGAGCCGGTAAAGCTCTCGCCGCCCGGGCTGAACATCGGTACGGCGGCTTGCGGAGTCGCGCCGATGGGTCCATACACGCTTAGATAATTGGAGGTGCCCACATAGACTTTGCCGTTGATGATGGTGGGCACGGCGAACTTCGTGGCCAGGCCAGGATTGTCGCGATTCGAGTTTTGGCTGCTGCTATAAAGTGTGGTGGAAACATTGCTGGCGTTGTGGGCGATCAGCACAGCTGATCCGCCAGAACTATAGGCTGCGGTCAATATGTCCCATACGATTCCGTTTATCGTACCGTTCGAAGAAATCGCAGGAACTGCGCCGGGGTAGCCGGCAGTCTCGGCAGAAGTGGACGTGGGGCTCGGAAGGCCGTTTCCATCGAGATTGCCGAGCTTGCCGTTCGAGAAAGGAAACGCTTTTAAATTGTCGCCTTCTCCCCAGAAATATAAATTCCCGTTCCAATAAGCTGGAGAACTCCAAAGGCCGTTAATTTTAAAGGTCTGATTGGATTGACTGGCGTTATTGACCGGCACTTCCTGAACGATGTTGTCGCTTGAAGCATTGTATCCGCCCAGACTATCGCGATCGACCAGGAAGATGCGCCCTTCCTTGCCGGCTTGAACCATCAAGTGGGTATGCCCGCCGGAGGCTTGATCTGGGAGCACCAAAACGCCGCCGGAAGCCACGTCCACGTCGCCTCCACTCAAGGTGGATTGATTGAGAGGTGTGAATTGATCGCCTACCGTCATGACACCGCTGCTGAGGTCCAGGCGAACGAAATCGTCCCCATAACTCATGGTGTTGGTGTACGGCGGAGCAGTCGCGGTAAACGCACCGTTGCCGGTGGCTATGAAAAGCCGGCCTCCAGGGCTTGGGTTTCCGGACGAATTCGAAACCGTGTCAGCAGCCAGACCGGCGCCGGACATCCAAACGCCTGAGCCAGCTCCGTTCGCGGTGGAGCAAAATACGCTAGTTTGTTGAAGGGTTGCCGCGTTGTAGGCCAGGATCCAGCCGTGCCATGGACCGTTATCTCCATGCGCTGCGAAACCGATGTAGACGATGCCATTGAGCAACAGGAGACCAGGCCGGTTGTTCTCCCATTTCGGATCCCAGCTCAGGACTCCGCCGGAACTGCCGTTTCCGTTTCCAGGTACCTGCCCGGACAGCGTCACCGGAGAGCCCGACTTTTCCGCTCCAGTGGTGATATCGAGCGCATGCAAGCGCTGAAAATAATTGCCGTTTTCCTTGGTCTTGCCAACGACATATAAGGTATTCGTCGATGGGTCGATGACCGGTGTACTGGTAATGCCGATTTCGGGACTGATGTCAGTGGTGCTGAGATCCCCGTTGGGAACAGTAGTGGCTCCAGAGCCGGCACCATGCGCTGAATCAAGCAAGGTGATCTGCCAAAGTGGTGATGCGTTGGCGCCTCCATTGCTGTCGGCGTCGAAGGCGAACACACTGTCGTGCTCGGTGGCAACGAAGACCACGTTGTGCGTTGTGCCGGCTTGCGCTGTGCCCGCGCCCATGGTTACGCCATGCATGTAAAGCGGCTGGGCGTAGGTTTGACCATCGACTGAATAAGAAAATAGCTTCCCGAAAGTATTGGTATTGACGTTTGCCGGAGTAAGTATGGTCTCGCTGGTATTCTGGCCGGTGCGGGCAATATCATTGTGTTGCGTTACCATGTTGGTTTGCGCGTGAAGGCTCGAAGCGAAAAGCACGAGCATCGAGAGCATGGAAACAAACGTTACACGCGTGCCCATCCCGCTGGCCGTTTCAGTTTTGCAATCTCGAGCGCAGCTCTTCTTAGGCAAGCGAGTAGACAAACAGGGAATGCCGGAATACATCATCTGAGTCTCCACGTAGATGAGGCGCCCGGGCGGACGGAGCCACATACCTATTAAATTTGAATAATGTTTTGGTCTCTACAACGCCGGCTGGGGAGGGGCGCCTACAGCTATTAAACGCTTGGGGACACCTGAACGCGCAGAAGAAGTATACCGATGAGGCGTTTTGTATAACAAGCTCAAAAACACTTCAGCCAACCGATTTATTATTCCCATCATTTTCGTCGCATTTCCACGCCGTTCGTCTAAGCTTTGACCGTCCAAAGGGCACGGTTTATTACCGGTTTATAATCCTGGATCGCAATCCTTGGTATGAGCATCGTGTTCTGCGAACCTTCAGCCCGGAGCAGGGATGAGAATCAAGGAAATTGCAGGTCGCCGCTGGTATCGGCTTATTCGCCGCAGCATAGTCCTGCGCCGCAACGTGGTGGATGTGATCGAACTCACCTTCAAGCGGATATTGCAAGATGACATTACGGATCTTGCCGCCCAGGTTTCGTTTTACTTCGTACTGTCTCTTTTGCCATTTCTGATCGTTCTTGCCGCCATTGTGGGTTGGCTGCCTTCCACGACGCTCTGGCAGTCGTTTGCGCAGTGGATTACTGACTATTTCCCAAATCGTTCGAGGCAAGCGGTCTTCGCCACCATTCTTGAGCTGACCCGCGGATATACAGAATTTCTTTCGTTTGGATTGCTGGCTGCGGTGTGGAGCGCTTCTTCCGGTTTCATGAGCCTGATGGACGCTCTTAGTATTACGTGCTGCGGCAAAGACACCCGAGGGTATTGGAAACGGCGGGCCATGGCTACGGCGGCCACGGTGGTAGCGTCTTTATTCTTCCTGCTCGGTTTCGCGCTGTGGACTGCCGGCCACTGGGCCACTCGCGCGATATTTCCGGCACTTACATCCGTGCGACCGAATCATTTTCGTTGGAGTGTGATCGTGTGGTGGGTGGGAACAGTGTTTTTGATGTTTGTAGCGCTGGCGCTGGTTAATTATTTTTTACCGGATGGCAAGCGCAAGTGGCGCTGGTTTACCGCGGGTCACACCCTCACCGTTGTATCTGTCCTCCTCTCTTCTGTGGGATTCAATCTCTTCCTGCGTTACAGTCCGACAGTGCAACGCGTGTATACCGTATTAGCCGGATTCGTGATCCTGATGACCTGGATTTACACGGCGAACCTGCTTGTTTTAGTTGGAGCGGAGCTGGATACCGCCCTTGAGAAGGTGCATGAGCAAAATAGGAATCTGCGCCGATCCCCTGTCACTACTTGACCAATTTCCGGAATTCCCGCATCTAAATAGTTGACCCGCATGCCCGATCCCAACAAGGTTCCTCCGCAGGAAGTTTCTGGAATGCTCGACGGCAGCCTCTTTCACCCTGCTGTGCGTGCATGGTTTGAGGCCGTTTTTCCGGCTCCCACCAAGCCGCAGTTCCAGGGCTGGCACGCCATCGCGCGTGGCGAATCCACATTAATCCTGGCGCCGACCGGAACGGGCAAAACCCTGGCGGCCTTTTTGTGGTGCATTAATCGGTTGATGTTTGCGCCTGTGCCCAGCAAAGAGCAGCGCTGCCGGGTCCTTTATATATCGCCCATCAAGGCGCTGGCTGTGGACGTTGAACGTAACTTGCGCGCACCTCTGGTGGGTATCGCCCAGGCAGCGCAACGGCTCGGCGCTGAATTTCACGAGCCCCAGGTGGCCATTCGCACCGGCGATACGCCGGCTGTGGAGCGGGCGCGATTTTTGCGCCATCCGGCGGACATTCTGATTACCACACCGGAATCGCTTTATTTGCTGCTGACTTCGAATTCGCGCGACGCGCTGCGTTCCATCGAAACGGTAGTCATCGACGAAATACATGCGCTGATTCCCAGCAAGCGCGGATCGCATCTGGCGTTGTCGATCGAACGGCTGGAATATTTGTGTGGACGCAGAATCCAGCGGATCGGACTCTCCGCAACGCAGCGACCCCTGGAAGAAGTGGCGCGCTACCTCGGTGGGGTTGAAGCTGCCCGTACGAAAGAATTGCCGACCCCTTCGAATGGCGCCGCTGACGCCGAGATTTTATCTGAATCGGAAAATGACGCCGCCGCAGTGGTCTACCGTCCGGTGACCATTATCGACGCCGGTGAGCGCAAACGACTTGATCTTCGCGTGGAAATCCCGGTTGAAGACATGACGCGACTCGATGAAATCGATAAGTTGCCCAGCGGCCCGGCATCTCAAGGACCGGTCCGTCCTTCGATCTGGAGCGCCATCCATCCAAAGCTGCTCGAACTGGTTCGTGCCCACCGCTCAACATTGATTTTTGTGAACAGCCGGCGGTTGGCCGAAAGAATTTCAGGCGCATTGAATGAATTGGCTGGAGAAGTTCTGGTGCGCGCCCACCATGGCAGCGTGGCCGTTGCGCAGCGCAAAGAGATTGAAGATCGGTTGAAGCTGGGCAATCTGCGGGGACTGGTCGCTACGTCTTCCCTTGAGCTTGGTATTGATATGGGCGCAGTGGATCTGGTGGTGCAGATTGAGTCGCCTTCATCGGTTGCCAGTGGAATGCAGCGAGTAGGACGCGCCAGCCACAACGTCGGAGCGGTCAGTTCAGCGGTGATCTTTCCGAAGTATCGCGCCGATCTGGTGGCGTGCGCGGCCATCACGCGGGCCATGTACGACGGAAATGTGGAGTCCGTGCGTTATCCGCGCAATCCGCTGGATGTGCTCGCGCAGCATATTGTGGCCATGGTGGCTATCGAGGCATGGGATGTCGCGGACCTGTTCCGAGTCGTGCAATCCGCTGCTCCGTATGCCGGATTGACGATGGGAGCGTTCGAAAGTTTGCTGGATATGCTTTCAGGTCGGTATCCGTCCGACGATTTTGCGGAGCTGCGGCCGCGGATTACCTGGGATCGGCTGGCCAACAAATTAACAACGCGGCAAGGCGCGCGACAGGTTTCCGTCATCAACGGCGGCACCATTCCGGATCGCGGCTTGTATGGAGTTTTTCTGGCTGGCGCCACGAAGGGTGCGCGTGTCGGCGAGCTTGATGAAGAGATGGTATTCGAGAGCCGCACCGGGGACACGATTATTCTTGGGGCTTCGACCTGGAGAATCGAAAACATTTCTCACGACCGCGTACTGGTTTCTCCGGCGCCTGGCGAGTCTGGCAAGATGCCTTTCTGGCACGGCGACACCGCTGGCAGGCCCGCGGAATTTGGTGAAAAAATCGGACGCATGACCCGGCAATTGTTGCTGCTGCCGCGCTCCGTGGCCTTTGCCAAACTGGTCGAGGAGCACAGCTTGGATAGCAATGCGGCGGAGAATCTCCTCCGCTATTTGGAGGAACAAGCTGCCGCTACGCAGCGGGTGCCCAGCGATGAAGACATCCTGCTGGAAATTTGCCGCGATGAAATTGGCGACCGGCGCGTATGTGTTCTGACGCCGTTTGGCAGCCGCGTTCATGCGCCGTGGTGTATGGCGGTGACCGCTAAGCTTCGCGCGGAACGCGGGCTGGAAGTGGAATCGATGTGGTCGGACGATGGATTCGTGCTTCGTATTCCCGATAGCGATGCGACGATAGACTTGGAGGATGTCGTCCTGTCTCCCGCGGAATTGAAAGATCTGGTGCTGCGCCAGCTTGGCTCTACTTCGTTATTCGCGGCAAAATTTCGCGAAGCCGCTTCACGCGCTTTGCTGTTGCCCAAACGCAGGCCCGGGATGCGCGCTCCCTTGTGGCAACAGCGCAAACGCGCCGCGGACTTGCTCGCGGTGGCATCGCGCTACTCCTCATTCCCGATCATTCTGGAAACGTATCGCGAATGTATTCGTGATGTTTTTGATTTGCCGGCTGCGGCTAGCCTGCTCGCCAAGATCCAGCGCGGCGAAGTTCGCTTGACGCGCGTGGAATCCGACAAGCCCTCTCCATTTGCGGCCGCGCTGCTTTTTTCTTACATCGCTAATTATATCTACGAAGGTGATGCGCCATTGGCCGAGCGGCGCGCCCAGGCGCTGTCCATCGATCAATCGCAACTCGAAGAACTGCTGGGCGACACCGATCTGCGAGAACTGCTCGATGGCGCGGCGCTGGACGAGGTAGAGGCTAAACTTCAGACACTTGAGCCGGATTACCAGGCGCGGCACATCGACGGACTGCACGATTTGTTGCTGAAGCTCGGCGATTTGTCAGAGTCCGAAATCGCTGCGCGTTGCGCAACGCTGGAGGTGGCTGCATCGATTTCGGAATTGACCGAAGCGCGCCGGGTGGTACGTGTGCGCATTGCGGGCGAGTCACGCTCGATCCCGGTGGAATACGCGGCTCGTTACAGGGACGCCTTGGGTGCCCCTCTGCCGCCGGGCTTGGCGGAAACTTTCCTGGAAAAGGCGGCGGACCCATTAGGGGAAATAATTCGGCGATACGCGCGGACGCATGGTCCATTTACTACTGCTGACATCGCGACTCGCTATCAATTGCAGCCCGCAGTCGTGGAAACCGTATTGCGCACCCTGAATTCGCAGGGGAAATTGCTCGAAGGCGAATTTCGGCCTAATGGCCATCACCGTGAATGGTGTGACCCGGAAGTGCTGCGGCAAATTCGGCGCAAGAGCCTGGCGAGACTGCGCCGCGAAATTGAGCCGGTAGAACAATCCACATTTGTGAGATTCACGACGCGCTGGCAAGGTGTGACCGTTCCGCGCCGCGGTATGGACGCTTTGTTGGACGCCATTGAAGCGATGCAGGGAGCGGCGGTGCTAGCGTCAGAACTTGAAACAGAAATTTTGCCGGCGCGTATCGCGGATTATCACCCCAGCAATCTCGACACGCTGATGGCCGCGGGAGAAGTGACCTGGGTGGGAGTCGAGCAAATCGGCGATCGCAACGGACGCATTGCTTTGTATCTGACAGAATCGTTGCCATTGTTGCGTTTGCCTGAGGCCGCTGCTGTTCCGGTTCCGAGTCAAACTCCCAATTCCGAGCGCGCCGAGAAAATTGCGGAATTTCTGGGCAGGCATGGAGCATCTTTCTTCTCCGAGATTCATTCTGCGTGCGGGGGCGGTTTTCCCGGAGACACTGTCGATGCTTTGTGGGAGCTGGCGTGGACTGGCCGAATCACCAACGATACCTTTTATCCGCTGCGCAAATTGTTGAGACCGGATGACCGAAAACGAAAGCAGGAAGCGTTCGATGACGAGCGGCCCGGCTCGCCCGGCTATTTGCGCCGGCTGCGCTCCCGCACTTCCGCCGGACAAGCGCACGGTCGATGGTCGCTGCTGCGCCAGAACCTCGGGGTAGCTTTGACTCCCACACAATGGAGCGTCAACGTTTCCCAACAGCTCTTACAGCGCAACGGCATCGTCATGCGCGAAACAGCCATCGCGGAAAATATTCCAGGCGGCTATAATACGATTTATCCGGCGCTGAAAACTATGGAGGACAGTGGCTGGGTGCGTCGCGGGATGTTTGTCGCCGGACTGGGCGCGGCGCAATTCGCTATGCCCGCGGCGGTGGATATGCTGCGCAGCTTGCGCGTTGATCCTTCCGCTGCCGAAGTGGTTCATCTCTCGGCCACCGACCCCGCGAATCCCTATGGAGCCCTGATTCCCTGGCCGAAGATTGAAGGGGAATCCGACGAACCCCTCACGCATCATTCCATGGCGCGCACCGCGGGAGCGTCGGTAATTCTGATCAATGGGCAACTCGCGGCCTTTCTGCGGCGGCGCAATGCAGCGTTGCGTGTGTTTCTTCCCGACTCCGAACCTGAACGAGGCCAATTGGCTCGAGCGCTGGCAAAGAAATTGGCAGAACTCGCGATTCGCCGGCTCAATCGCCGTCAAGGCATGTTGATTGGTCAGATCAACGATGCACCTGCTCGCGAACATTTTCTGGCGCCTCATTTGGAAGATGCCGGCTTTGTGAACACAGTGCTCGGGTTTCAGATGCGCCGCCCCAAGTCGATGATGGTCGCCGCCAATCCGGCGGATGACGTTGACGACGAAGACGCATCCGATATTCAGGAAAGCGCTTGAGATGCCTGAAGGCGACACCATCTATCGGGCGGCGCGCACTCTGAATCTGGCGTTGGGCGGACAAACTGTCACGTCGTTTGAATCCGTATTGCCGCATCTTTCCCGCGTGGACGTGGATCAAGGAATTGTCGGCCGTATCGTCGAGAAAGTCGAAGCGCAGGGCAAGTGGATGCTCATGTATTTTTCGGGCGGATTGATTCTCCTCTCGCACATGCTAATGAGCGGCAGTTGGCACATTTATCGCCCGGGCGAAACCTGGAAGCGCAATCGATATCACATGCGTGTGGTCGTCGGCACTGACAAAATCTTGGCCGTAGCTTTCAACGTTCCGATCGCAGAATTTCACACCGTGGAATCTCTGGGGCGCCGCGAAGGGTTCAAATCCGTGGGTCCTTCGATGCTGGCGCAAAAATTCGACGAAGCGGAAGTGATTGCCCGCTTGCGATCGCGGCCCGATCTGGAAATCGGCGTGGGTCTGCTCACCCAGTCGTTGCTTTCGGGCATCGGCAATGTGTTCAAGTCCGAGGTTTGTTTTGCGTGTGGAATAAATCCGTTTCAGCCAGTTGCTACGCTTACCGACGAAAACCTGGCGTGCCTTGTGTCCCAGGCTCGAAAATTCATGCAGGCCAACGTAACGGAAGCCTCCGGAGATCGCATTGTTACCTATGTGCCCATGCGCCGGACAACGGGCCGGGCTAATCCATCCGAGCGGTTATGGGTTTACAAACGGAACGGGGAACCTTGCCGCCGGTGCGGCAGTGTTATTTCTTCGCGCAAGCAAGGATTTGATGCGCGCACTTCTTTCTGGTGTCCGCAATGCCAGCCGTTTGTAACTAAGCGCGCGATCGCCTAAGCCATGCGCCGATTTGTCGAGGCCTGCGAGGGAGTTAACTCCACCACCAAAAAATCTATAAAGGTAGCGCGTATCAGCGAGTTGTTTCAGAAGCTTCCGTTGGAAGATGCAGCCACTGCCGCCGTTTTTTTGACTGGGCGTCCTTTTGCTCACCGCGACGAACGCGTTCTAGGGGTTGGCGGATCACAACTAGCTAAGGTCGTGGCGGAAATCGCTGGAGCGGACGACTCCGATCTGGGAAAAAGCTACCGCGCGCACGGTGACCTCGGCGACATGGCCGAACACCTCTTGCTGAAGCGTCCCGGCAACCGCGCCGTCCCACTGAAACAAGTCGCCCAAACGTTTGATCAATTGCCGAATCTTCGCACCTCGGCACAAAAAATGGCGTTGATCAAAGCACTGTTCGAACCAATGAGCGCCGGTGAAATCAAATACACCATCAAAATTGTGACCGGCGATTTACGAATCGGCTTGAAGGAAAGCCTCGTGGAAGAAGCCATTGCCAAGGCCTTCGATCGCCCGCTCGACGCTGTCCGCCGCGCCAATATGTTGACCGGGGACATTGGGGAAACGCTGCGGTGCGCCGCCGCAAATGAGTTGGCTTCCGTTCGAATGCGATTGTTTCAACCGATTGGCTTCATGTTGGCGACGCCAGTGGAAACCGCGGATGAAATATTGCCGGACGGCACTGGTACGGTAATCGTCGAAGAGAAGTATGACGGTATTCGCGCGCAGATACACAAGAGCGCCGCGGGAGTGAAAGTTTTCTCGCGAACGCTCGACGAAATCATCGAGTTTCCCGAACTTAACCCATCCTTTGCCAGCCTTCCCGGCGCGTTGATTTTAGACGGCGAGATTCTGGCCTGGCACGGGTCCCGGCCGCTTCCTTTCACAGAATTACAAAAACGGTTAGGCCGGAAGCAGCTTGACCTGTGGTTGCAGCATGAAATACCGGTGCGTTATGCCGCTTTTGATTTGCTGTATCAGGACGGAGATCTGTTGCTCGACGAACCTCTCGAGAAAAGGCGTGGTCGCCTTGAAGAAATCCTTCCGTTAGGCGGCAACGCGCCCATCTACACCGCCGCGGCGCTGCGTTGTGAGTCTATCGTAGAGATTCGAAAAGCCTTCAAGGATGCACTTATCGCGGGTCACGAAGGCATCGTTGTAAAGCGTCCGGAAACTCTTTACACGCCGGGCCGGCGCGGCAGGTCCTGGTTCAAACTTAAGGAACCCTTTGCGACCCTCGATGTCGTGGTTACCGCCGTGGAATACGGCCACGGAAAGCGGCACGGCTTACTCTCCGACTACACCTTTTCAGTGCGCGACGGGAATCAACTCTCGACCATCGGAAAGGCTTACTCCGGTCTCACCGACGCCGAGATTAAAAGCGGAACGGAATACTTCCTGCAGCACACCACAGAAGATTTGGGCGGGCGTCGCAACGTCGAGCCCACCGTGGTTATCGAAGTAGCGTTCAACAACATTCACAAATCCCAGCGGCACGAAAGTGGATACGCGCTACGATTTCCACGAATCTTGCGGTTGCGTCCCGACAAACCGGTTAGCGAAATTGATACGCTCGCACGCGTCGCGGAGTTATATGCTCGACAAATCACGCTGCCCAGGGCCAGTCACTGATCCATGTCAGGCGCACTATACAAGGTCGCCGTAGGCGGTGATCATTTGAAATCGGCGATGGTCGCCCGGCTTGCAACTAGATGAAATCCTGTATATAAACGTTTAGGCATGCCCGGTGCCGACGTCCTAGGGCAAACATCAGGGGCGTTTTGCGCTAACAATTTACTATTTTCTCGGTCCGAGCTTCGGATTTGCGACCATCTGATTCGGAGGTTGATTCCATGTCAGTCAGAATCCTCATTGCAGACGACCATGAAGTGGTTCGCCAGGGAATTCGAACCATTCTTTCGGCGCGGCCAGACTGGGAAATTTGTGGAGAGGCCGTTAACGGCCACGAAGCAGTGACTCTGGCAGAGGAACTTCACCCCGACGCCATCATTATGGACATCACCATGCCGGTCATGAGCGGCCTGGAGGCGGCACGGATGCTAACCAAGAATAAGGCCAGCGCTCCGATTCTGATTTTCACTATGCATGAATCAAGAAGCCTGGCGGAATCCGTGAAGGAAACGGGAGCTCGGGGTTTCGTATTCAAATCGCGTGCGGCCCGCGATCTGATTCACGCTTTGGAAATTTTGTTGAACGGCGGTAGTTATTTTGGGCCAGAAACCGATAAAGGATCACCCGCGGGTGAAGCGCCCAATCGCAGCATCAGTTTGTTGCGCGCGCTGGATCTGATACGCAGCCTCGTTTTCGCTTAAAGGTTGATACCGCTAACGGCTGCCTCAACGAATTTTCGATTTTCCGCCTGATAGGCGCCGATCCAAAAATTCCAAAGCCTCTGTGAGCGACTGTCGCTTTTCCCAGAAGTCACCCCACAGATTTCCTACGGTCTTTAGTCGCTTGTCGATGGTTTTGATGGTCCACTGATCGGCTGCAAAATCCTTTTTTAATTCCGCGGCAGTAACCGGGGTCGACACTGGCGCCCCCGGATACGCGCGTGCTGAATAAGCTGTTGCGAGCGGTTTGCCGCGGGCATTTTGCAGCGCGTCCATTAAGACTTTGCCCGGAGGACGCTTTCTCACGATGCGCTCGAAAGTGATCAGGCCGGGTAATTCATCGGCAGCCATACGCCCCACAAGTTCCGCAAAGACCCGTGTCTGCCCATAAGTGTATTCAGCCTTCAGCGGCACAAAAATATGAAAGCCGGAGGCGCCCGACGTCTTCAGAAAGGATGTCAGGCGTATGGAATGAAGAATGGCGTGAATCGTCCGCGCGATTTTCAGGACGGTGCTGAACGCAGTTCCAGGTGTGGGATCCAGATCGAAGAACACGTAGTCGGGAAAATCCTGCGACTCTGCTCGACTCGACCAGGGATTGTGATCGATACAACCGAGGTTGGTGAGGTAGAGAAGCGCGGCGAGATCGTTGGCCATCACGTAGGGCATATCCCGGCCACGCTCGTCGGAATACACCGTCGCGCGCTCCAACCATTCCGGCATCGATTCCGGCGCTTCCTTCTGGAAAAAGGCCTTGTCCCGGATACCGTTGGGATAACGCCGCAAAACCATCGGCCGATCCTCGAGAAACGGCAGCATCAGGGGACCGGTACGAAAATAATAAGCAAGTAAGTCGCGCTTTCTGATGCTACTTTCCGGAAAATAAAGCTTATTCAGGTGCGTGAGCCGCAGGACTTTTCCTTCCACCTCGACATTCAGATTCTCGGATGAACCGTCACGAATTTCTTTCTCCACGCCGCTGGTGACCACCGTTTCACCACTTTTGGCTGTTGAAGCGGGCCTTTTGCTTGGTGATGCGGCCTTTGTGGCCGGCTCCTTCGCTCGGGGCTCAGCCCGCCTGGAGCTTTCCACTCTCCGCGACGGAGGTTCGTGTGCTGGATTTTCGACGGGCGGTTCCGAAGCATTTACCCCGGAAGCGTCCGCGGGGCGCGCAGACTGCACAGTGCACTCTTCAGGCGATACATCTGTGCGCAGAGCAAGGAAAACAGGGGCTCGTAACCGGTTGCCTTCCGTCCAATTTCCAAACTTCATGCGTGCGACGAGCCGTGGCTCTGTCCATTCGATGACTTCCTTCAGTTTCGGAGGTTTTTCGAATACACTCGTCGGTTGGCGCAGCTTCTCGAGCTGACTAAAAATGCTTTTCTGCAAAGCATAATCAAACCCGGTTCCCACGCTGCCGATAAATTCCAGTCGCTCCCCGTTATAAAGTCCCAGCACCAGCGCCCCGAAGAATTCGCGACTGCGCCGTGGCGCGGTCCAACCGCAAACGACGGCGTCCAGCTCATTTACGATTTTAAATTTCAGCCATAGCGAAGTTCTCTGGCCCACGTAAGGGCTATCTCTTTTCTTGCCGATGATTCCTTCCAACCCCTGTTGCCGCGCCGCCTCGTACAGCTCTTTGCCTTTTTCCACTTGATGCTCGGAGTAGCGAATGTGTGCATTAGGACGAAGAATGCCTTTGAGCAGACCCTTGCGTTGCTCCAATGGCGTCTTCCGCAGGTCGAAGCCGTCGCAATACAGCAAATCAAACGCGTAGTACGTCGCGGGAATGGATTCCAGCAGCGCTCGCGAAGGATTTCTTACGCCCGAGCGATTCTGTAGCTTTTGGAAAACGCTTCGCCCGGCGTCATCAAGGGCGACGATTTCTCCATCGATGATCGCCTCGCTGGCGTCAATTTGATTCGCCAAATCCTGAACTTCGGGGTATTCCAGACTGATTTCTCTGCCAGCCCGCGAGCGCACAGCAGCCTTTCCGTCCGCGAGATAGGCGATGCCGCGCACTCCATCCCACTTCACCTCGAAAAGCCAATCGGGATCGGAAAACGGCGTCTCCTTCAACGAAGCCAGTGTGAGTGGGACGGCGTGAGGCATGGCCATTTTTCTGACGCCGGGAAGGGAGCTGATATTTCTGGCGTCCGAAGGTTCGCGCGCCGGTCTGCCAAGCTTTATATCCTCCAGCGTACGTCCTGAAACAATGGACCGCGCATGCTTTTCGGCATCCCACTGCGGATCGACAAACTCATCCCGATGTTTGATGAGCAGCCATTCTTTTTTCTCTTTGGAATTTTTCAGCTCTACCAGCACGAAACTGCCGCGCACTTTTTTACCATGGAGGATGAATTTCAGATCGCCGCGGGCCATCTGCGCATCGGCGTCGAGATTCCCCTCGACTTCGTAGGTCCCTTGATCCCAGATAATTACTTCGCCGCCGCCGTACTGACCCTTGGGGATGATTCCTTCGAACTTGCGATACTCGAGAGGATGGTCTTCGACGTGAACGGCGAGCCGTTTGTCGTCGGGATTCATCGAAGGACCTTTGGGCACGGCCCACGATTTCAACACGCCACCGACTTCCAAACGCAAATCGTAGTGCAAGCGCGTGGCGGCGTGTTTCTGAATGACGAATAAAGCCTGGCCGCTTCGCGAGACATGCCCGGAGGGCTCGGGAGTGTGCCCAAAATTCCGCTTTTGGCGATACTCTGCGAGTTTCTTCATTTCTTGTGTCTCATTAGGCCGCGAATCTACTGTTCATGCAAAAGATTTCGACAATGATAAGCTCGGGGATCAAAAACTGCCCGAGTCTTATTGAGGGCCTTCAATGAAGACTATCAAGACCATTTCGTTGTTAGCAGGGTTGATCACGACCCTGATCGTCGCGACCTGTGCATCTCGAGCTGGCGGAGGGCAAGACAAATTTATCGACGACAAAGATATCCGTGTGCTGCACTTCGAAGAGATGGTGTACCCGCCTTTTGCGCAGATAACGCGGCTTAAAACGCCATTTTTTGGACGCTCGTCGGATTCAATTGACTGAGATTCATTGGCGAAAAACAATCAGGGTAGTTACTGGGTGGAGCTGGATGAAAGAAGCGCAACAGGAAAGTTCTGGAGAACGCTGGCAACCTCAAGCTCGCCGCTTCGGCCATTCACAGACTGCATGACCGGCTCGGTAGTAAAAATGTTTTGCCAGGAGATCCGGTCGTCGCTCGGTAAAAGTATTGAGGTTTTTCCCCAAAACGCCTGTCCGCCATCCCCGCCTGTGTCTAAGCCGGAACCCGCCAGCCATTTGGGTGCCACAATCAGGGCTTTGCTACCCTGCCAAACGCGAAAGAACGCGGTAAGATTTTCGGCACGATCTCCGGACACCTCAGCGGGCACAAAATCGCCATCAGTAAATAGCTCCTGAAATCGCTGGCGGAAACCGAGGGCCTTCCATATCAAATACAATTTGATCCGGCCGTCGGTCCAATTGGTAAGCAGGTCTTGAGCAAATTGTGCAGTGTCCTGCGCCCCGCCAAGTTTAAGCATTGCCAATAATTCGATGCGACGAGTGAAATCAATCGTGCCGCGGTTGTCCGGATCCACCAGGCGTAAATCCCACAGTTCCGATCCTTGATAGAAATCTGGAACCCCAGAAGCAGTAATCTTCAACAGTGTTTGGCTCAGGCCGTTCAACATCCCGAAGAACGCGATCTGATAATGAAATTCTTTGAAGTCTTCGAGGAAGCCGCTGTTCTGCTTCTCATCCAGGATGGCCGCCACAAATTTGGTCAGCGCCTCTTCATGCGGCAGATTCGGACGTGTCCAGCGTGTGTGCACCATCGCTTCACGAGTGGCCTTAATCGCGTAAGACTGCAACCTCTCCAAAACTCCGGAGAACTCGTTTTGTTGGAGTGGCCACATGCCCAGTAACGTCTGGTACAAAAAATATTCCTCGTTGCGGTCAGGCACTGTGGGGCCGTCTCCCCCGGTCTTGTGCTTTTCGTTCAGCGTTGCCCAATGGTTCAGACGTTTTTGCCACTCTTGTGGAATTTCTGAAAGCACGCTGATGCGTGCGCGCACGTCCTCGGCACGCTTGGTGTCATGCGTAGAGCTGGCATTCATCGAATGCGGCCACTTTTTTTGTCGAGCGACGATGAATTCAGCAAACTCCTTTGGGCGAATGGCATCAGGCGACGGGTCGCCACCCACTTCGTTGAGTGACAGGAGTGGGTGATAGACATAGAGCGATGTATCTTCAAAGCCTTTCGCCACGATGGGCCCGGTGAATTGCTGCCAACGTAGCACAAAGCTCAGGCGCGCTTCACGCTGGTCCGGCAGAACGTGAGCTGGATTTGAAAGCAGCAACACATCTCGCAGGAAATCAAAACATTGTGGATTCAGATCTGGCTTGCGCTGGCGTGCTTCTGCCATTGCTTCTTCGAGGACTTTGGTGGCTTCAGTAGGCAAATCGAGGTTTCGGATATATGTACGATAAACGGCGAAACAAGCGGTGGTTTCTATCAACGCCTCTGTCAATTCGTGGCGTGGCAGATCGCGCGCGTACCGTGCCTGGGCCGCCAACTCGCCAAGTTGGCGTCCGAGGGACCGCATTTCCACAGCAAGAATTGTGCCCATCACCAGTTTTTTCTTCTGGTACACCACGTCATTGAACTTCACTTTTCGTGCGGTGAAGTCGGAATAAATCCGCTCGATTTCTTTGGCGCCCGCAGGATTCACCAGCACCCGGTTCGCAAAATTCAGATAGTCATAGCCGGTTGTCCCGGCGACGGGCCAGTCGGAGGGCAAATCTTCATGGCGCGCCAGGATTTTTTCGACCACTACGTAGGCTTGCTGGTCGGTATTCGAATCGTCCGCGGCTGCCAAGCGCTCCTGCAGGCGCTTGAGGTAAGCCAATGGATCACGAAGCCCATCGATGTGATCGATTCTCAATCCCGTGACGGCACCTCGCGAGATCAGCCGCAAAATCAAGCTATGCGTCGCATCGAAAACCAGTGAATCTTCCACGCGCATTCCCACTAGGTCCGTAATGGTGAAAAATCTGCGGTAATTTATCGTTTCGTTGACGTTTTGCCAGTACGTCAGAACGTAATATTGTTCCCCCAGCAGGCGCTGCAGATTGGAAAAGCTGCTCGGGTCGTTTTCTTTACCGTTGAATTCGGTGAGGGTCTCCTGAATGAACTGAGAAACCTCCTTACTGCTGGCGGTCAATTGCCTCAGGCGATCGCGAATGGACTCAAATCGCACTCGCTTGTCGGAAGGCGCCTCGATGGGTGTGGTATCGCGATCGGAAATAGCGGAAAGAGCCGCGACGATGCCTTGATACTCCTGATAAGCAGCCGAGTTCTCATCCAACGTGTTTCGCAAACGGCCAATGCGGTAGCTTAAGACCGAACGATAGGTTCTCGGCGCGAGCGGAAAGGAAGACTCAAAGTATTCGATGGAGAATTTGCCGTCGTGAAATTTAAGTTTGAATTCGCCGCCGTCTAGCGCTTCGCCGAAAGGTCTGCCAAGGATGGGCAAAAGTATTTTGTTGTCGAGGTGGCGCGCCGGAGGATGCCAGTCGATATCGAAGTAGGAAGAAAACGTCGAGTCGGGCCCGTTTTCGAGCACGTCCATCCACCAGGGATTTTCACTGCTGGCTGCCATATGATTCGGCACGATATCCAGCAGCAAACCCATGCCGCGTTTTTCAAGTTCGCTCAGGAACTCATCAAAATCTTTTTCCGTTCCTAAGTCTGGATCGAGACGGTTGGGGTTGGTGACATCGTACCCGTGTCCGCTACCGCGGCGGCTGGTGAGTATTGGCGAAGCATAAATTTCCGTGATTCCCAGTCCCTTCAAGTAGTCGAGAATCTTCACCGCATCGCAAAATGTAAAATCTTTGTTGAATTGCAGACGGTAGGTTGCGAGCGGTATGCGAGTCGAAACCATAATCTCAAGAGCCTAGAATGCGTAGTCCTTCGCGCAGAGCGGTCAGTTCCTTCATCCAGTTCACGTCATCCGCATTGTTGTTTTCTACCCCCGCGCGGCGGTCCTCGATTGCTTTCATGAGCGGAGCATAAGAAATATTCTGTGCTTCCCACAGAGTGACAGGAAACGGTAGAGATCGTGTCACCTCCAATTGCCGGCGGAATCTCTGAACGGTTTCCATGTCCTCAGGACGTTCGGCGAAACGCGCGGCTTGATGCTCCAGTCTTCTGCGTAGGGCAAACTCTAAGGTAGTGGTGTCCAGAGGCACCTGGCTGGTCGAGGCCTCCTTCAGAAAGCTTTGTATACTGTCGCCATCAATATCAGAACGCTCGAAAGCCTGGCGCAGTTGGCTGTTGATAGCGATGTCCGCAGCCGCTTTGAACGCCGATGGAACCGGGATGGTCAAAGAGTTGAGGAATCGAATTAACGGCGCCTGATTTTCATAGATCGTGCGATATGCCGCCGCCGCAGAAGTCAGCGAGTCCTTCAAAATCAAGCCCACGATCTTTCTCTGTTCGTCGCGGAAAAGGGAACTGAGCGAGAAAGAATGTTCGCTGAATTCTTCGTCGAGTATGCGTATTACCGCCGCCGTGTCGGCTTTGGAGAAGCTTTCGACCAGACGCGCTTTTGATTGCTCGTAACGGTCCGGATCGAAAGAATGGCGCACTCCCCCGGTCACGTTGTGATCGCCCAAATGCAATACGCCAAAGCTCAGTACCGCTGATTCTCGCGTAACTTCAGAACTGAAGCGCGCACGCCCAATCGCCAGACGCAATTTCCCTTCAGCCTCCAGCGAGTATTGCTCACGGTCCACCAGGTAACAATAGATGCCGGTTTTCTCGGCGTAATTTTCAAACAGAGAGCTAATGGCGTAATGTCCCGCAAGTTTCTCAATATCAACAGAAGCGGGCTTCACCCACTTCTCGTAAATTTGCGCGCCATCACCGTGTTCGGGGAGATTACTCTTCGCCAGCCGTAAGCAATCCAGGAATTTCGGTTCAATATCTTTGCCGACGAATTCCTTCGCCAGTTCTACGGCGCGCCCGGCATAGTGAATCACCTGCACCGTTTCGAGGCCAGATAGTTCGTCAAAAAACCATCCGCAACTCGTGTACATCAGCATCGCGTGGCGTTGCATTTCGAGCAACTTCAACGCGGTTACTCGTTCCTCAGGGCTTAGCGGATGTGCAGCGTGATTGTTGAAGAATGCATCGACACTTGCGTCGGAGCGATCGAGAATTACCTGGATGTATTCATCCCGAGCGGCCCAGGGCTCCTTGAGCAGCGGTGAGGCGTGCTGTTCAAAAACCGGGATCAGCGCGTCCCGCAGCCAATCGAGTGCCGAGCGCAGCGGAGCGCGCCATTCCTGGTTCCAGTCGCCGTGTCCGCCAGAATTGCATCCGCAATTGGAACGCCAGCGTTCCACGCCGTGAACGCAGCTCCATGAACTGTTATCAACGATTTCAACCTGATGGTCGGCGGGAAACTTTTCCAGAAATTGCCCATAATTCGTCAGTTCCGCCTGTTTGCTGTTCTCAATTTCTTGCAGAGCATACGTCAGGGCCATTTCGCCGAAACGATGATGGTGACCATAGCTTTCGCCGTCGGTGGCGATGTGCGAGAGTTGCGGCCAGTCGCGGCTGTCAGAAAAACCGCTGAGTAGGCGTTCCCCAAAACGCTTGCCATCATCGAGCAATTTCTCGAACGCAACGCCTTGCGAGATGGGTCCGTCGTAGAAAAATAGGCTCACTGTTTTCTTGGACGGCAGGGAAACGATATAGGCGCGGCTCGGATCGATGCGATCCCCGCTTACGTCTTTCCAGCTTCTTCCGTTCTTTCGGCGCACCCGTTTAGCCTGCCGAGGAGCGAGAATGGTGTACTTAATTCCGTTTTCAGCGAGCACTTCCAGTGTTTCGGTGTCCACGGCCGTTTCTGGTAGCCACATGCCTTCGGGTCTACGCTTGAAGCGGTGCTCAAAATCGGCAACGCCCCATTTTATTTGGGTGGCTTTATCGCGCCGGTTGGCTAACGGCAAAATCATGTGGTTATACGCCTGTGCAACCGCGGAGCCATGTCCGTCAAACTTTTTTGCGCTGATCTGATCCGCTTCCAGAAGTGAGGCGTAAACGCGAGGGGCTTTGTCCTGCAACCACGAAAGCAGGGTCGGGCCAAAATTAAAACTCATTTGCGCATAGTTATTCACTAGCCGGATGATGCGCTGTTCGTTATCCAAAATCCGCGAAGTGGCATTAGGCGCGTAGCATTCCGCGGTGATGCGCTCATTCCAGTCGTGGTACGGATAAGCGGAATCCTGCAACTCGATCGCTTCAAGAGAGGGATTTTCTCTAGGCGGCTGGTAGAAATGTCCGTGCACACAAACGTATCGCATGATTACTCCGGGGTTGGATTCGGCCGTTCAAGTATCACGAACGACCGCGCAGCAAGACGACCCATTGAAGTATCTGGAGGCTTGATTTCTAGTGGTGTGGAGTTTCCGGGTCCTCTCCATCGAGTGTCGGCAGAGTTAAGGCGCAAGCTCCAAACCCCATCGGGCAGCCTTAGATCGTCGATATTGTGCTCAACTTTTCCAAATTCAAAAATTGCCGCCAACGTTTTCGATGTGGCGTCCCCGACTATCATAGTGATGGCGGTGCCATTTTCAAAAATTTGCACTGTGCTCGATCCTGCCAACGCATAATCACGTCGGATGCCGAGCAGTTCGCGATACAGCGCGAGCAATGTGCGATGCGGCTCCTGGTTTTTCAACAAGGTATGCAGTTTCGAATTCATAAAAGTTTCTTCGTCCTGCGGATCGGGAACCTTTCCTTCCCACGCGAACGCGGCGAACTCGTCCTGGCGGCCTTTCCGCACCGCTTCGATCAAAGCGGCATCGCCGTGACCGGTGAAATATTGAAACGGCGCCGTCTCGCCGTACTCTTCACCCATGAATAAAAGCGGAACGAATGGTGCCAGCGTCACGACACCGGCGGCGAGTTTTAACGACTCGAAGTCGACTAGTTCACTAAGCCGCTCGCCCCTCGCGCGATTTCCGATCTGATCATGATTCTGGATGCAAACTACGAAACTCGAGCGTGCCAGGCGTGAAGGACAATTGCCGTGTTTGCGGCGTCTGAAATTCGAATGCTGGCCCGCGTAAAACCAGCCATTTCGCATGGTGGTCGCCAGGTGATGCACATCCCCAAAATCACTGTAGTAGCCGGCGCGCTCCCCCGTCAGCAGCGCATGCAGGGAGTGATGGAAGTCGTCGCTCCATTGCGAATGCAGGCCGTAGCCGCCCAGGGCCGGAGGACGAAGAAGGCGCGTATCGTTCAGGTCGCTTTCCGCAACTAGATGAACTTTCCTGTGCAAGCGGCTTTCGAGCCACGTGACAGACTTTTGCAGGTCGGCAAGGAAATGCGAAGCACTGAAATCAAAAATCCCATGCACGGCATCCAGCCGCAACACGTCGATGTGAAATGCTTCCAGCCAATGCAGGGCATTCGCTATAAAAAAATCTCGTACCGCATCGCTATCCGGCCCGTCGAAATTAATCGCCTTGCCCCACGGGGTCTGATATTTGTCCGTGAAGTAAGGCCCGTATTCGCTGAAGTAATTGCCTTCGGGACCGAGGTGATTGTAGACAACATCCAAAGCAACGGCCAGTCCTTCGCCATGCGCGGCATCGACGAATTTCTGGAGCCTGCGGGGCCCTCCATAGCTGTTCTGTGTCGCGAATGGCTGAACACCGTCATAACCCCAGTTGCGTGAACCGGGAAACTGCGCCACTGGCATTAATTCAACAGTCGTGACGCCCAATTCGCGCAGGTGCGGTAAATGCGGAATCAACGCTTCAAAAGTTCCTTCGCTTGTGAACGTGCCTACGTGCAGTTCGTAGAACACGCTTTTGTCGAGGTCGAGCCCTTTCCAGGGGGAGTCGGTCCAACGAAAATCGCTCAGATCCACAACCTGCGACGGTCCGTGGACGCCTTCAGGTTGGAAGCGAGAAGCGACGTCGGGCCGTTCGCGTCCGTCTTCAAAGCGGTAAAAATACCGCGCGTCCCATGCCACATTTTCTGCTTCGGCTTGAAAATAGCCCGAGTCGAGTTTGAGCATAGGCACTACTTGATCTCTGTCACCAAGCAGATGAACGCTGAGGTTCTTAGCGGCTGGCGCCCACGCGACGAAGCGACAGCCATGGTTCGGCAGCGGCGTTGCGCCCAACACCCGGGTAGAATTCGAGTCCGTCATATTTCAAGCAGCGCCATTTTCAGCGTGAGTAGCAAACACGAATTGGTTTGCGGTCGACCTGGCCGCGGAATGCCTGCGACGTAGGAAAGCAAACGGTACTATTACAAAGGGCAATCTAACGGCCGCCCTGCTTCGTAAAAAATTCGAGGATAGAGAATACGGTCTGGCCGGGCTTTAAGACATAGGGTCTTCCCTGTAACCACGCTTCTATCAATCACGAGCCCTTGTCACCGATACTGACTCAACTGCACCCGCCGCGATTCTTTCGAAAAAATATCCGTACGACGAGATTCCACCATCTAAGATACTGTGGAACTGGCGACAACGTGAAAATCCGAATCGCGATCATGGCTATCGTCATCCTGTGCTTCCTCTCGACGTCCGGGATTGCATACGACAAGCAGTTGGATCAGCAGGCCATTCATGAGGCGTATGTGCTCGGCCTTCAGAACGATAAATCCACCGGAGATTTTCTGGCGTCCTACATTTCGGAGATCACCGGACCGCAAAATGGAGCCCACATCGCTGAGATCGAACTGCTGACTCCCTACGCCCAAATCGTTGACGACTGCCGGCAGCAGACTGGCGTCAACTTCACGGAACAGCAGGCCACCGAGGATTACAAAGGTCGAGGCGACATTCTTAAGATTAATGTGGTCATCATGTTGCCAGCCGCGTATCCAAAGGCCGCCGAGACTGGAGACGCGCCTACCCCGCCTCCCGCCACCGGCCAGGAAAAAAGTGCCATGCAGCCCGAAAATTTTTGGCAGAACTTCAAGTTCAATTTGAAACAGAACGGCAAGTCGGTCCCGTCGCGGAAGATCAGCAATCAGCCCATCCATTCAACCGCTACGAATACCGCTCCGGCAGTCCTGACCGGGGAAAACGTATGGCTTGCGTTCGACGTTAAAGATGTGGCCTCCGAAGCGACGACCGTGGAGGTTGTGACCCCGGACGGTAAGAGCATCAAAGCCAATTTCGACCTAAAAAAGCTTCGCTAGCTAACCTACCAGCCGTCAACAAGCCACAAAATAGCCAAAATAGAAGGTATCGAATGCCTCCGAGGACGGAATCGGGACCCTGTACTTTGGGACAGGTAGAGGCGCCTTGGCCGTCGATGGCTTCCCGGGCGATGGTCTTAAAGCCTTGACCATGCAAGATTTACTTTTTTGCTCCCAAATTTCCTATGTCCTAAAGGACAGGTACACCGTAAGTATAAGAAGCATATGAATAAATATTTGGAATCCCGGATGCAATCTCCAGAGTCGCCAGGAACGTTTGACGTAGGGGGGTTCCGTGAAAGTTTTGTTGGCAGTGACGCTTCTCGGTGTTCTTCTTTCCGCAGTTCTCCTTGGAAGTAATACCCACGCAATGGCCACCATAGCTCGATCCTTCTGCACTGTTTCGACCGCGATTTTTGCGTGCGCCGGTGCTTTTGGCTTGGTGTCGCGGTCCAGAATCTAACTCGCCCCGATTGTCAGGACTTGCCCGTATTGCTTGGGTCCGCGCTACCAGATAGGATGTAGCCCCTTGGACGGAGTGTTTCCGTCTACGACCCTACTGATATGACTCTCGCGGCAGGTTTCTTACCACTTCGCTGGAAAAGCCTATCAATTCAAATCTTGGCGGTAGCATAAATATGCCCACGGTGGCCGAGCCCGCGGGCCAGAAATTTCATCAAGCTTGGGCCACCCGGGTTCAGGCACTGCGCAACATTCCCCCCGTTTTGAAAATCATCTGGGAATCGAGTCCCTCGGTCGTCGCTTGGGGCTTGGTCGTACGGGCTATAACGGCATTGTCTCCGTTGGCCTTGCTGGCCGTGGCGCGCCTGATTATCGATGCCGTAGTTGCGCACATCTCGCGAGGTGGCGCTCTGCGAAGCGATTTTTGGTGGTTGGTAGGCCTTGAATTTGGCTTGGCTTGCCTGACATCCATCTTGAATCGCATTGTGGATTATTGCGATACGTTGCTGGCAGACAAGTTTATCCGCCACATTAGCGTGCGCATAATGCATCACGCTTCGCGGCTGGACCTGGCGTCCTACGAAGATCCGTTGTTTCACGACAAGCTGGAACGCGCCCGGGTACAGGCTACCGATCGCCTTGGCATGGTTCAGCAGTTGGGGCGGTTCGTGCAGCAGGTCATCACCACAGCCACGTTGGCTGCCAGCATTTTGCTGTTCTCTCCCTGGCTTCTATTGGTACTGATCGCGTGCGTGATACCTGCATTCCTGGGCGAAAGCCATTTCGCTTTTCTTGGTTACGCCCTGGCATTTCGACTGACACCGGTGAAGCGGCAGATCGACTACCTTCGGTTCCTCGGGGCCAGCAAAGACAGCGCCAAAGAACTAAAGCTCTTTGGTCTAAGTAAATTTCTAACCGATAGATTTCAGCAATTGTCAGACGATGTTTATGTCCAAAACGTAGCACTGGCGAAGCGCCGCCTGGTGGCCAGCGCCATGTTGTCGCTGCTGACCACCGTCGGCTATTACGGAGCCTACGCCTACGTCATCCTCGAGACCGTGCAGGGCAAGATGACCGTAGGAACCCTCACATTTCTGACTGGCGCCATTGCCGGAGCCAGCGCGAACTTGCAATTGATCTTCTCCACCTTTTCGAGCATTGCGGACCAGTCGCTCTTTTTGACGGATCTGCTGCAATTCTTCGCGGTAAAGCCTACGGTTTTCTCCAAGCCTAACGCCTTGAAAACTCCGCGACCTATCCAGCATGGAATTGAATTTCGCGATGTCAGTTTCTCCTATCCGGGTGGCGGCCGCGCGATTCTAAAAAACCTGAATCTCTTTTTACGATCGGATGAGCGAATTGCCCTGATCGGAGAAAATGGAGAGGGTAAGACCACCATCGTGAAGCTATTGACCCGGCTTTACGATCCGACCTTTGGTCAGATACTTCTAGATGGCGTAGACCTGCGGGACTATGACCTGGAAGATTACTCCAGCAATATCGCCGTGATCTTTCAGGATTTTATGCGTTACGACATGACGGCGTGGGAAAATATCGCGGTTGGACAAATCGGAGCGCGTGAAAACCTGGATCAGGTAGAGCTCGCGGCGCAGAAAAGTCTGGCGGAAGGCGTCATCAAAAAATTGCCTCTTGGATACGATCAGATGCTCGGCCGCCGGTTTGAAACTGGCGTGGATTTATCAGGTGGGGAATGGCAAAAGGTGGCGCTGGCTCGCGCGTATCTTCGCGATGCCCAAATCCTGGTTCTCGATGAGCCCACCGCCGCGCTGGATGCCCGCTCCGAACACGAAGTATTTGAGAGATTCGCTGAGCTTACGAAGGGCAAAATGGCGCTGCTGATCTCGCATCGTTTTTCAACGGTAAAAATGGCCGACCGCATCATCGTGCTGGAACGCGGCGTGATCGCTGAAGAAGGGCGGCACGAGCAATTGATGGCGCACGGGGGACGCTACGCGGAAATGTTTGAGCTGCAGGCTTCGAGCTACCGCTAGCGCTTTGAACGGAATTAAAGCACGAACATGACCGACGACCCCATAGGACCGACAGGAGGCATCCACACTGACCCTCAGCCCATTCCTCCTGTGTGGAATGAGTCGGCGGAGACTTGTGCCGATGTGACGGAGCCGGCTGACGCAGCACGATTGCGCGACGAAGCCAGGATCCAGTCGAAGAACTGGGTCATTGTCGGCCGCCGGGCGTTCAACCTTACCCTTGAAAAGAAACGGCAGCGCGCCTCCCGGGCAATTCTGGGCGCTATGCGCAAGAGCAGTGTCACCGACCGCACCGCTGCTGCGCTAACCGGACAGCTTGTCGCCAACAATCAGCGCTTGCTGCGATCTGCTTCACTGGATATCCGCTCAGCGTTGCGCCTGAAGGTGACATTTCCGCAAGTGCGCATCGGTACGGATCATCCCGAAGAAGTTCCTCGCGCGTATCTCGCTGCTAAAGCCTATCTCCACGCTTCGAAATTTAACTTTGAAGAACCTGAGTTCGTTGAATTCATCGAAGCCGCGCAAGAAAACGGGTACCTGGAAGTTGCGGAAATCTGGCTGCTCAAGCAGATGCTCCAGTTGGTGTTGGTTGAAAAATTTGCCGAACAAACCGCGCAGGTCTCGCCACCGAACGGATCTGCGGCGGCGAACACCCCCGCGGCGCAGGGCCAATCAGAAGAAATTACTTCTGTGATTGAAACCATTCGCAAGCTCAGCGACAACGATTTCAAATCACTCTTTCTGACTCTTAGCCGGACAGAATCCATCCTGCGCGACGATCCAGCCAAAGCCTATCCCGCGATGGATTTTGAAAGTCGCGGCAATTATCACACCGCTATCCAGGAATTTGTGCGTGGGTCAAAAGCCGATGAATTCACCATCGCGCGTTTGGCCGTCGATCTTGCCGGGCAGGCACGTCTGCAATTCCGTTCCATCCCGGTAACCCGCGAGCGGCGCGGGCATGTTGGCTATTACCTGGTGGACCGTGGCCGGCAGACGTTGCAAAAGAGGATCGAGTACCGCGCGAAAGGCTTCAAACAAATCACCGAGGCGTTTCATGACGCTCCGGAGCTGCTTTATTTCATCAGCCTGGAAGTTTTGATCGTCGCCATCATGGCCTTCGTCGTAAGCGGGATCCGCGTTGGCGTTCCCTTGATCGCCGCCACTTTGCTTTTGCTTTTCCCAGCCAGTGAAGCCGCGCTGGAGATCATCAACCAGTTGGTGACCTTTCTCATCCCCGCGCAAGCTTTGCCTAAACTCGATTTCTCCAAAGGCATCCCCGACGATTGCGTGACCATGGTCGCCATTCCCACGTTATTGATCAGCGAGGAACAGATTCGCGACCTGGTGAGAACTCTGGAGATCCGTTATGTCGGCAATCGCGACCCACACTTGTTTTTTGCCTTGCTTACCGATCCGCCAGATTCCCGCCAGCGCTTCGACGACAAAGACCGCCACGTGTCGCTGTGCTCGGGGCTGATCGAGGAACTAAATCAGAAGTATGCCGACACCGGCGTGCGCCCTTTTTATCATTTCCACCGGCACCGCGTTTTCAACGAAGTCGAAAACACCTGGATGGGCTGGGAGCGCAAGCGCGGGAAATTGCTGGACTTCAATGAATTGTTGCGCGGCGAGGCGGACAAATTCCCCGTAAAGATCGGCGACCTTTCCGTGCTCACGCACGTACGCTACGTCATCACGTTGGATTCCGATACCCAGTTGCCTCGAGATACCGCGCACCGCCTCGTTGGCGCGGCGTCGCATCCACTGAATCGCGCGGAAATAAATCCCGCGACGAACACGGTGCAGCAGGGGTATGGAGTTCTGCAACCTCGCGTCGGCATCAGCGTGCATTCCGCGAATCGCTCGAGGCTTGCTTACATTTATTCAGGGCAAACCGGCTTGGATGTCTACACCCGGGCTGTTTCGGATGTGTACCAGGATTTATTCGGCGAAGGTATCTTCACCGGAAAAGGCATCTATGACGTGGATGTTTTTCGTAAGGTATTGGGAAGGAGATTCCCCTCCAACGCGATTTTGAGCCACGACCTCATCGAAGGTTCTTATGCCAGAACCGCCTTGCTGTCTGACGTCGAAATTATTGACGACTATCCGTCACACTTCCGCGCGCACAGCCGCAGGAAACATCGCTGGATTCGTGGCGACTGGCAGATTCTGCGCTGGCTTTTCCCCCGTGTTCCGGATTTAGAGGGTAAGCTCATCAAGAATCCGTTGAAGTTCGTTTCGCGCTGGAAGATCCTGGATAATCTCCGCCGTAGCATAACGGAATTTGCGACGTTCGTGCTGCTGATGGCTTCTTGGTTCTTTCTTCCTGGGCCCGCTTCCTATTGGACCGCCGCCACCGTGGCGCTGATGCTGGCCCCGCGTTATACCCAATTCGTCTTTTCCCTGCTCCGGCTGGAGAACACTGGCGACACCTTCGCGCACGTAAAACAGATCGTTGGTGATTTCATTGCCGGGCAGGTAAACGTCCTTATCTTTTTTACATTTCTCGCTCACCAGACGTTGGTAACCATGGACGCAATTTTCCGGACGGTTGTGCGCCTGACGGTTACGCACCGTAATTTGCTGGAGTGGGAAACGGCCGCGCAATCGGAAATGGAGTCCAAGCGCAAGACTCCCGTGGATGTATATCTGGATTGGACCCCCATCGTTACTTTAGTGATCGCTGCACTGCTCTTTAAATTCCGGCCTCATGCCTTGTTGGCGGCCTCGCCGATCCTGGTGCTCTGGATGTTCTCCAAGCCCATCGCGCGATGGCTCGATCGGCCGATGGTCTCTGGCCGCAGCAAAATTACTACTGACGACGAGAATTTTCTCCGTCGCGTGGCGCTGAAGACCTGGCGCTACTTCCGTGCTTTTTGCACCGCGGAAGATCAGTGGCTTATTCCCGATAACGTGCAAGGCTCGGAACTCGAAGTCGCCCACCGGATTTCCCCGACGAACCTGGGGCTGCTGCTGAATTCCCAATACGCCGCTTACGACCTTGGGTTTATCACCCTTAAGCGATTCCTGGAGATCACCAGCAAGAGTTTTAGCAACGCTAAACAATTGTCCAAGTTCAATGGGCACTTTTTGAACTGGTACACCACTACATCCGCAACGCCGCTGGCTCCTTTCTTTGTATCCAGCGTGGACAGCGGGAATCTAGTCTGCTCGCTGCTATCCATGAAACAAGGATGCCGCGCAGCCGTGGAGCACCCCATTTTGCCGGAGTCATTATTCCGCAGCTTGCGCGAGTACCTGGCCATGGCCGCCGAGGAAATTTCCGCGTCCGGAGTTAACTCCGATTTGAAGAGCGCCGTTGAAGCGTTGCGTGCCGAAGTAAAGCCTTTGGGCGACAACTTGTCCCGCTGGATCGAAGCGCTTCCCAAATTGCAGGAATCCGTAACAAACGCGAACGAGCTGAACACCGCGTCTTGGTGGCTTCAGGAGGCCGACGAGCGCTTTCTAGACGTGCGCGAAACGCTTGAGACTTTAGTTCCATGGTTGCTGCCCGAGTTCAATTCGCTGCGCGCCTACTTTGATGACATGATCCTTCCCAAAGTAGTCGGCAACCTGACCATCCAACAATTGCCGGACTATGCGCAGCGACTATCGACCAGACTCGAGCAGTCACTAGTTCTAAATCCCGGAGATGCTTCCAAGCTCGACAAAATCAATGGCCTCCTAGGTCGCGTGCAACGGTGCGGCACTCACGCGACCGCAATCCGACAAGATTTGTACACGCTCGCCTACGAAGCCGAAGATCTTACGAAACACATGGATTTTGGGATGCTTTACGATTCCGGCCGCAACCTTCTCTCCGTGGGTTATGACATCGAAAAGAAGAAACTGCTGGCCAGTTGTTACGATCTGCTCGCTTCCGAAGCGCGTAGCGCCGCATTTATCGCCATTGCCAAAGGCGACATCCCGCAGACGAGTTGGTTCCGGCTGGGTAGAGGACACACCGAATACTCCGGGCGACGCGTACTGCTGTCCTGGACCGGAACGATGTTCGAATACCTGATGCCCAGCTTGTGGATGAAGACCTTCCCGGCTACGTTGCTGGAGAGTAGTTTGCGCGGTGCCCTAGCTTCGCAAAGAAAATATGTCGAGCCTCTAAATATTCCGTGGGGCATTTCCGAAGGGTCCTGCAGCGAAAAAAACGATTCGGGTCACTACCATTACCACGCCTATGGCGTTCCTCCTCTCGCGCTCAAAGTGGAAGAGCCGGACCGCACCGTGATCACTCCCTATGCCTCGGTGTTGGCGCTCAGCATTGATCCGGCTACCTCAGTGCGCAATTTGCGAAGGATGGAAGTGTTGGGTTGGCTTGGACCTTTTGGATTTTATGAATCCGCGGATTTCAAAGATGCGTCGCCTGGTGCGCCACAGGCACCGGAGATCGTGTATTGCTGGATGGCTCATCATCAGGGCATGTCTCTACTGGCGATAAGTAACCTGCTGTCGGATTCAGTGTTTCAGCAACTGTTTCACGAAGAAGTCATGGTCGCGGCTACCGAGCGCTTGTTGCACGAGCGTTTGCCGTTAACCTTCGAGATTCAGAAGGAAAACCATCCTGCTGCATGAGTTGGCGCAAAGCCGGCGTCGGCTCGGGCTTGCATTAGCAAACAATGCTTCAAAATGAAACTCAGCCATCCACTCGATCTGGTTTCATATTGGTTTTGAGGTTCCAATTTGGACCCGTGACGCCCGGTGGCAAATTCTCCATTCGCACAATCCATTAATTCCAATCAATTTAGCGTTCCCCAGTCATGGCCCCTTGGTTGCCAGATTCTTCTCCGGGGAAGAGCGATTTGTTGTGCCCGCGCTTGAGCACTTCCTCGCTTTCACGAGAAATCAGCTTCAAGGTGCCAAAAGGTGAACCTCTCGACGTCTTCTATCCTCGATATTGCGGATCTTCTGACTCGCGTCGACGATGACCATGAGCTTCTCGTCGAACTATTTTTCATATTCAGGTCCGTGTTTCCGGCACACCTTCAGAGCCTGGCCGACGCAATAAATGTCGGGGACGTCAAGGAGGTACAAACGGAGAGCCACACTCTGAAGGGCATGCTTTTAAATCTCGCCGCCCCCCGTGCATCCGCAGTCGCGTCGAGGTTAGAGGAAATGGGCCGGGAGAAACAGCTTGGCGGTATGAAAGAGGCCCTTGCTGCCTTTCAAGTCGAAGTCGAATTGCTCTTGACGCAGATGGAAGAGTGCGTCAACGGACTGCGGCGATGAAAATCCTTGTCGCGGATGATGATCCGCTATCGCGTCGCATGTTGGAAAAAACCCTTCATAAAGCTGGATATGAAGTCGTGGCCGTTCGTGATGGTTCCGAGGCAGTCGAACAACTCTGTAAGAGCGATGGACCGCGCTTGGCACTATTAGATTGGGAGATGCCTAAACTGGACGGCCCCACCGTGTGCCAGGAGGTGCGCAAAAAAAAGGACCAAGGCTATGTGTATATGATCCTGCTGACTTCGAAGGGTTTGAAAACGGACATCGTCACAGGCTTAAGCTCAGGAGCTGACGATTACTTGACTAAGCCATTTGACAGTGAAGAATTGAAAGCTAGATTGCGAACCGGACACCGCATCCTGCATCTCGAAGGCCGATTGGTGGAAGCGCGCGAGAATATGCGTTTCAAGGCTACTCATGACGCCCTGACTTCGCTGTTCAATCGCGGTGTAATCATAGACCTCTTGGGCCGGGAAGTTTCCAGGTCCCGGCGCGAGAAAGTTCCCACGGCGATACTGCTGTGCGACCTCGATCATTTCAAGCGTATCAATGACACCTACGGCCATCTTGTGGGGGATGAAGTCTTACAGGAAGCCGCCAGGCGCCTTGTTCTATCTGTGCGTTCTTACGACTATGTCGGGCGGTATGGCGGAGAAGAGTTTCTGGTCATCCTCAATAATTGCCCGGCAGCCACGGCGCCGAGCCGTGCGGAAGAAATAAGAACCGCGATAGGCGGATCTCCCATCGAAACGGTTAGCGGCGCACTCTCGGTAACCCTGAGTATTGGCTTGCACCAGGCCGACAACTGGGGTTCGCGGCCATTCGAAGAACTGCTGCATGAAGTCGATTCGGCGCTTTATGCGGCCAAGGCCGGCGGAAGAAACCGCGTCAGCCTGGCCAAGCCAGAGATTTCTTCAGATCAAGAGCTCGTATCGCGCAGCACACAATCTTGACCGATATTGACCGGCAATTGCCATAAAGCTTGGCCCCGCATTCAAATTTATATTTTAAACTCCCTTTTTTGTTTGCATGTGACTCATCATTTGGCGCATCGCTGCGGTCGAGCCCGGCGAGTGCTTTTCCCGCCACATTTCCAGGCGCTTGCACGCCTCTTCGATGTTCCCAAACAGATGCGGATTTTTGAAAGCTGTCCGCCAGGTGGGCACTACCGCGCGCATGCGATCCCACACCACCCAGATTTCTCCGTTGCTTTCAAAAAATAATTCATCGTTGATCATTCCGCGATTAACGATGGATGCCACCATATCCCAGTAGCTGATCACCATGCGGATGTAGGTATTTTCCTCGCTGCTCTGAGGATATTTTTGCATCATGTCTTCGGGTGATTCGGGATGAAAGTGCTCCACGAACCACGATCGCGCCTGCCGCAATCGCGGCTCTCGCCGCATGTCATACAGTCGTAGCATCAGATTCACTTCGTCATAGCTGATTTCGCTCATAGTTTTCCTCACTTAATTCGTTGGTTCGCTGGCCTTCGCTGCCTGTGCAGCCATCGGCGGCCCTGCTAGCTCCAGTCGCTGGACAATGGAAACTGGAATACCTTGGCGCTGAAATTCCACGTGAATACGACGGCGCAGCTCACGCGAAATTTCGTCTTGATGATTCGGCATGGTGCGCACTTGCAGGCGAACGGTGGTGGCATTGCGGTCAAAATTCTGCACTCCCAGTATACGCGGGCCGTCTACCAGCGCCGGAGTCCATGCCGGATCACCACGCAACTCGGCCGCGGCCGATTCCAGCGCGCGCAGCGTTTTGTCCAGCGGAGCGTCGGGCGATAAGGCCACGTCGACAAAAGCTTGCGACCAGTCCCGGCTGAGGTTACTCACGGTGCGGATGTCGCCGTTCGCCACGGTGACCAAAGCTCCGCGTGCATCACGGACCACCGTCCGGCGCAGCGTGATATGTTCGACGCGGCCTATGGTCTCGCCCACTTGAATGTAATCACCCACGATGTACTGATCTTCCAGGATGATGTAGCACCCCGTGATGATATCGCGCACGAGGTTCTGCGCGCCAAAACCCAGTGCCAGGCTGGCGAGTCCCGCGAGCGTGGCGATGGGCGTGACGTTAATGCCGAATTCCGGTAACGCCGTCAACAGCGCGATGCCCCAAACGAGTTTCGTTCCTGCGCTATACAGCAACCCGGCCAGGGTGCGCGTTTGTTGCTCACGCATCTGGTCCGCGCGTGTTTGCGAAGCGGCCCGCTTGACCACCAGGTTCGTCACCACGCGAAGCAGCCGGTTCAGAATCACCGCCACTGCGAATATCCCCAGAAGATGGAGGCCGTTGCGCAGTGTGAATTCAGACCAATGCGTGAAGGAGTAGGGCATAAACTTTACAGGAGGCCGAGTATAACATTGGAATTCAGTCGCACGTGGCGCGTGCGCTCGTGCCGGCTGCCGTGGTTGATGGATAACTGGAGGTCGGATGATTTCGGTCAGTGAGCAACGACGTGCATTTCTAAGAAAATTTTGTGTCTCAGTAGCCCCGCTCCTTCTAATGGCGGCGGGGAACTGCCGTGCGCAGCAGGATCAGAATCCTCCGCCACTTAACGGTCGAGGGCCCAAGCCGGGAGACGAAGGCGCTCCGATTCCCGAGGCCGCTCGTAAAGCCGCATTAGAAGAGAACGACAAGGACATCAAAAAAAAGGTGGAGAAACTATTTCAATTGGCCACCGAACTGAAAGACGAAGTGGATAAGACCGATTCGGTGAAAGTATTGTCTCTGGCCATGTTGAAAAAGGCCGACGAAATTGAAAAATTGGCCAAAGATATAAAATCGCGCGCCAAAGGCTGAGCAACAAGTCCATTGATAATATCTAGCCGTGGTTCATAATAGTGCCGAGCGGACGGTGCAGGTTATTTCCAAAAAATTACTTCCGCTAGTTCGCATACAAGAGTTTTTACGCGCCCGTAGCTCAGATGGATAGAGCGTTAGCCTCCGAAGCTAAAGGTCGTGAGTTCGACCCTCACCGGGCGCGCCATTGTCTTTCAATAAGTTCAGTTGTCCACGCATCGCCGCGCTAACAGGTTAGTTCGTAGCATCGCCACTGACTTAACTCCGGCCGCGAAGTGGTGATACCATCACCCCCGAGAAATATGACAAAACTCTTCATTTCGGTTTCGTTGTGTTTATTTCCTGCCTTTCTCGCAACCACTACCCCGACGTTCGCTCAAACTCCTCCGACGGCGCAACCGTCGACGCTTCAGTCGCGAGTGATCGTCTTGCACGCCGCGCGTCTGCTCGATATTAAAAACGGCCGTATCGTGAAGCCTGGTGAAATTCTCGTGGAGGGAGAGCGTATCGTCGAAGCTGGCGAAAGGGTCAGGCATCCGCCGGGTGCGCAGGCGATCGACCTTGGCGACCGGACGCTTATGCCTGGATTGATAGACGCTCACGTTCACCTGTTCCTGCATCCGGGCGCTGAAGATCTGCAAACTGTTCAAGAATCTGTGCCGCAACGCACCATCATGGCGGTGTTAGCCGCTCGCGACGATCTGATGACGGGATTCACCGCTGAGCGCGACATGGGCACGGAAGGTGCCGGCTCTGCCGACTCCGCCGTTCGCAACGCCATCAATGCGGGCAGTGTGTTGGGACCGCGCTTACGTGTGAGCGGTAACGCCGTGAATATTTTAGGTGGCCACGAAGATGCCATCGGCTTCAATCCCGATCAGCACGTTCTTCCCAACGCCACCTACGCAAACAATACGAACGAACTGGTTGCCGTGATCCGGCGGCAGTTCAAAGAAGGCGCGGACTTCATCAAAATTTACGAGACGGGACACGACGAACTGCGGGACGGTAAGCACCACACTTATTTCCAATACACGGAAGAAGAGCTCAGCGCGGCGGTGAAGGAAGCAGCGCGCCTTGGACGCCGCGTCGCGGTACATGCCACCGGGGAACCAGGAACGTTATACGCGGCCCAGGCAGGAGTGGCTTCCATTGATCACGCGGATGAACTGAGCGAAGAGACCATGCGGCTGATGCGAGAAAAACGCATATATGCAGTGCCCACATTCACCATCTTCGAATATTTCATTTCTCACGGAGCCACCCCGGAACGCTCGGCGCAGGAACGCAAGCTCTATGACCTGAAAGTGGGCGAATTCAAGAAGCAGCTTGCAGCCGGTGTGCCGATGGCCGTCGGATCAGACGTGGGTCCATTTCCGCATGGCACGCAACCGAGAGAGTTCGTGTTGATGGTCAATAATGGAATGTCTCCGCTGGCAGTATTGCAGGCAGACCTCTTGAATGGGTCTAAGCTTCTGGATTGGGACGGCCAGATTGGAGCGCTGGAGCCGGGATATTTTGCGGACATCATCGCCGTGCCTGGAAATCCGCTTGAAGATATCAGCGTGCTGGAGCACGTCGCGTTCGTAATGAAAGGCGGAGAAATAGCAAGGAATTTAGCTCCCCATTGAAGTGTCGATTCGTGATTTGAATTCCTGCGAATAATCGAGACGCCGTCGCTCTAGTTTTGGGGACTCGTTGGATTCCTTGCCTGTTGTAGTCGTACAAGCTTCCCGCGCCAGAGTCATACCATTCTCAAAAAAGAACTGGAGGTATTCTGTCGCGGGAACTTGAGGCGGAAAGCGACGGCCGCTCGATCGAACAAATGCCAGTACGATTCCGCATCCAACACGGGCCTCGCCATGGCTTGCCCAGTTTTTTCGAAGCAAATAGTTTGCCCGAACAGGAGAGGTTCGGATATAGGTTCAGACTTCAATAACTCAATAAAATCCCCTGATACCGTGATCTATGGGCGCGGTACGCGATTCACATAACTCTGCGGTAGCCGCCAGCATTACTAGGCGTTCGCCTCCGCCGCCTTCGGCTCTTCCGCCTTTTCGGTAGTCACGCGAAGAGCTTCGATCTTCAACCCCTTATTCATGTCGAAGCGTTGTTTGCGGTCCAGGCTTTTCACGAACTCGCGCGTGGCTTTTCCGATCGCACCGGCGATGCTGGACGCATCGATCTTGATCGTGCGACCCTCGGGCCCTGTCTTGCGGTCTTCAAATTTTAACGTGACGTTGTAGGTGTTCATTGCTCTCTCCGCTGTTTTTGCCCTTGAAAAGAAGGTCGGTATTCATGGTACCAGACCAGCAGAAATCGTGTGCGGCGTCACCTCTAAAATTCGTAAGGTAACGCGAATTGCATGATCTTGCGATCAACTAATCTCTGAGGCCGTTACCACCGTGGCAAATTCTCCGTTCAAGCTGGCCAGCGCGGTGTCGTGCATCTCCTCGGCAGTGTAATGTTGCCCGCGTGTCCCGATGCGCTCATGTGTTGCTGTAGCATCGGATACCACCCAGGTATCAAACCCAAGATTGCCCGCCATGCGCGCCGTGGTAGCTACGCAATGATCGGTAGTCATTCCCACCAGCACCAGTTTCTTTGCGCCCATCGAGCCCAGCCGTTCCTGCAAATCCGTCCCGATGAAAGCGCTGTTAACGTTTTTTACCACCACCGGCTCCCCCGCCAGCGGCGCCACCTCTGGTTTTATTTCGAATCCCTGGCCGTTGAACAAGCTCTCTGGTTTTGGATTCAAGTGTTGCACGTGGATGATCGGACGCTTCGCCTTTCGCCATAGCGCCAACAGTTTGGCCATGTTGCTTTCTGCCTCTGGATTGTTGCGCTGGCCCCAACGCCGGTGGTTGAAAGCCTGCTGCACATCGATGACCATCAAAACGGCGTCATCAAAATTGGATTTCATAAATTTCCTCGGCTTTCAAGATAACGTGTTTCCGTTTATTGCAGTTCCGCGACCGGTTCGATGATCTCCGTCCATTAGCGCGCTCTTTCCAACAAAAGTGGGCTTCAGATTATCTACTGGTTCTTTTCATTCTTCATTTGCCATTCGGGCCTGTACATTTTTCTCGATGGCCACCGCAAAACGCTCTGCCGCCCCCGGATTGCTGCCTAGAAACAAAACCGGCTCGATCAATTCCAGCTCCATCAATAAAAAACGCCCTTCGTGCATTACTCCATCCACTCGTGCATATACAGAATCCCTGCCGCGCACTCGCAATATTTCTTCGGCCCGCCTCCGAATGGAAAGTTCGGGATTCATCGGTTGCTCACTGCCCCCGAAATCATTTTGTACCCGAAAATCGCCCTCTCGGGGCACTTTGATCACCGCATGGCTGTACTGCCCGTGGAAATAAATCAACGACCACTCCCCATCGGTCTCCACCTCGGAAAGATATTTCTGCAGCATCATGCTGCGTTTTCCCAGAAGCGTATCGAGCTGCCGCTGATCCTCTTTCAAACTTCCTGTCGAACTGACCCACGTATGCAGCGCCGTACCCGAAATCGTCGGCTTGATCACCGCCCGCGCCCAGCCGTATTGCTTTAGCACTTCGCCGATAGATATGCTCGAACCCTGGGGCGTATAGACCGTCGGCACCACCTCAACGCCCGCATCCACCAGTTCCTTCAGGTAGGTCTTTTCCATATTCCAACGCACGGTTTGGAAATCGTTGACGAGCCACACTCCCTTCCGCTCCAGCATTTCGATCCACGAAACAAATTCGCGCGGGTGATGAATGTAATTCCAGCACGAACGCAGCACCACTGCCTCAAAGCCAGCCCAGTCGATTCCGGCCTCGTCCCATGGAACGCCGATGACATCAATCCCGAATTTCGCCAAGGCTGCCGCTGCCAGCACGTCATCGGCGGTGATCTTCGGCTGCGTGTGTTGAGTGGCGAATGCGATTTGACGATTCATTTCAACCTGGCGAGCAATGTTTTAAGCGACCAATGGCCGCCTAACGTAAATTCATCTCCAGATAAACAGCCCCTGGTGTTGGATTCGCCGAGTACGGCCCGACGCGTTTGAAGCCGAATTTGTCATAAAGATGCAAGGCCGCGGTCATCGGCGGCAAAGTGTCCGCTAGCATTCTGGAATACCCTTCGGCTCGCGCTTCTTCGACCAACCAACTCAGCAACCGCGCGGCTACACCCTTGCCGCGTGCCTCATAGCGCACGAATAAACGCTTAAATTCGCAAGCGTCAGCATCCAGCGGACGCAAAGCAACGCAACCCACAGCCCGACCGGATACATTTGCCGTCGCTCGCCGGCCCTTCGGCCGCGTGTACTCGCCAGGGAGACCATCCAGCTCAATGCCAAAGCCAAACGTTTCTCGACTGAATCCAAGTGAGTGCCAATATTCCTCAAACAGGTCTTTAAGACCGGGCAACTGCCCCGGCCGCATAATCTCTTCAATCTTGAATTTGTCCACGGCAGTTTCACGACCCCGATGACTCTGCACTCTCACCGTTATGGTCGCCTCACGAAAAATTGGTCTTCAGCACGCCCCGCCCTGAATTTCTTCATCGACTGAAGTTTAAGCCTGCAGCAAAACGAACGGCGATCCCACCCGCCCAGCCTTGTCATGCCATTATGGCCGTCGATGAAAGTTGCATCGCGGCGCAGAATGAAGGAGATCGCCTATGATCCTTCCCACGAACACGCTTGCCGAAGTTGCTCCCGTCACCTTGCACGGAAAAACTGTGCGCCTCGAACCGCTCATCATCGGCCACGTCACCGCGCTTTGGAAAGCCGGGTCAGACCCGGAGCTGTGGCGTTGGACCCCTACCCAGGTTAAAACCATCGACGATATGCGCGCGTACATCGCGTTGGCGCTGGAAGATCAGCGGCGCGGCGCCGCACTGCCCTTTGTCATCGTTGATCAAGGCACGGACCAGGCCATTGGCAGCACTCGTTACGCCGCCATTGTTCCCGCGCACCGCCGCCTCGAAATTGGATGGACTTGGCTAACTCCGGCGCACCAACGCACCGTGGCCAATACGGAAGCCAAATTCTTACTTCTGACTCACGCTTTCGAAGTTCTACGCGCAATCCGCGTTGAATTTAAAACGGATGTTCTCAACGAGAAGTCGCGCAACGCCCTCCTGCGTATTGGCGCCGTTAAGGAGGGCACATTTCGCAAGCACGTCATTTGCGATTCCGGCCGTGTGCGCGACACCATTTATTTTTCCATCCTCGATACCGAGTGGCCCGCGGTGAAGCAAAAGCTCATGAAATTTCTGGAGTCGGGTACCTCAGAGATTCGCTGAATAACAACCTGCGCGGGCCGGAGAAATCGGATCCGGCGATGAAATCACTCTTTGTTAGGCTTTTCTGATGTGAGCGCCTTCTGTAGCGCCTCTGCGTGCCGCCCCGGGATCGGTTCCGGCAGATAGTAAGGTGACGAGAGCGTGAAGATGCGCTTGTTTCCGCGAGCCAACAGCACCCACTCCAGCAAGCGTCCGCGCTGGTTGTGCAGAAAATATTCGTACCAGCGCCCTTCCACCAATTCCGGAATCACCACCACGATCCGTCGGTCCGGATTTTTCGCCGACAAGTCCTGAACATATTGCACCACCGGAATAATCACGAAACGGTAGGGTGATGGAAGCATTTCCAGCCTTGGCGGCTGTTCGCCGGCTTCCGCGAAGGGGGCGATTACGTATCGTTCCCATTCTTCATGCAGCAGTTCAGCGTGCTCGCCAGGCTCCACGTGCAGCGCAATAATTTCGCTCGAAATTCGTGAGGCGAATTCGAGCGCTTGTTTTGTGAGGGAGCTCCACCGGTCGATCGGCACGATGGCGATGGGCGCTTCTTTGTGTGTATTCGTATCGATTGGTTTCGGACAACTGGTCGCCACCGTCACGGCGTGATAGTGGCGGCGCACCGAGCGGAAAAAGTAAATCAAAAGTGGAATGAAGATCACCGTGATCCAGGCGCCCTCGACGAACTTCGCCACCAGGACCACCACAACGGTAATGCCGGTAACCGTTCCTCCCAGCCCGTTCACCAAAGCGCTCTTGATCCAGTGCGGCCCGCGCTTCTTTCGCCAATGCGTCACCATGCCGAATTGCGACAAGGTAAATGCCAGGAACGCTCCCACGGCGTAAAGCGGAATCAGCCGGTCAGTAACTCCGCCAAAAACGACCAGCAATGTGCAGGTAAGTACAGCGAGAACAGCGATTCCATACGTATAAACCAGTCGGCGCCCGCGATAACCAAACACATGCGGCATGTAATTGTTTTGTGCAATGGCCCGGCAGAGTCGCGGAAAGTCGGCGTAAGCTGTGTTTGCCGACAGGGACAACACCAACAGTATCGAGGCGATCGTCAAATAATAGAAAACACCTTTGCCAAAAATCGCCGCCAGTAACATGGACAGGATGCTCTGGTAGCCCGGCGCGCCCGGATCGGTCGCCGCGATCCCGTATGCGTTCACCAGATAGGAAATTCCCGCGAGTAGCACCGCCAAAACAAAAATGATCACCGTCAAGGTTCTTTGGGCATTCTTGACCCCCGGCTCGCGGAATGCCTTTACGCCATTGCTGACCGCCTCCACGCCCGTAAGTGCCGTGCATCCGCTCGCGAACACTTTCAGCAGCAGCCATATGCTCACGGTCGCTGTTGCGGCGCTTGGCGTGGGTACCGGCGTTACCGCGACGGGATGGCCCCCGCTCATCGCCACGCGAATAACGCCGGCGACAATCATGATCAACAGCGTCCCCACGAACAGGTACGTCGGAACCATGAAAGCGATTCCCGCATCCTTCACGCCTCGCAAATTCAGAACCGTTATGATCGCCAGTATTCCCACGCACAAAGCTACGGTGTGAGGTTGCGCTGCCGGTACCGCGGAGACCAACGCGCCCACCCCCGCTGAAATTCCTACTGCGGCCGTGAGTATGTAATCGGTCATCAACGCCGCTGCCGCCAGTAATCCGGGCCCAACGCCCAGGTTGGCTCGCGCAACCGTATAGGAACCCCCTCCCGAGGGATACGCGGCGATCGTCTGCAGATAGGAAAAATACACGATTACCAACAGAATGATGATGGCCGTGCTGATCGGAATGATGTAATGCACCCCCGCCAGGCCCAGCGGAATCAGCAGACTAAGCGCAGCTTCCGGTCCGTATGCGGCGGAACTCAGCGCGTCCAGCCCAAAAATTGGGACGCCTGTGGATGGTCCTATCTGTTCACCGCGCTCGTCGCTCGTCTTGAGGGGTTTACCAACGATCAAATCAAGAATGTTCATTTGTGATCTAGGTATTTCGCGACTATCGATCTGCGGGCTTCAATTCAGGGGTCCCATTTGTGCCGAACCACGCTCGAAAGTCAACTGCTCAATGCCCGCCCCACCTACGCAGGTGCGGCAAAGTGCATGGATTGTCTCGTCGAACGCCCATCTGCCAATGGTATCCTTAGGCATATTAATGTTCGGGGACAAGGTTTCTAGCGCTCTTGAGTTCGTCTATAATTATTTTGACTGTTTTCGGAAGCCTAAGTTCATGCAAGCATTACCCAAATTTAGTGTCCATTGCGCCCCGGCGGTCTGCGCGGCGACCTTCTGCATTCTTTGTTTCTTGGGTCCTTTCACGCCCACCCACGCCACCTCCAGACGGGGCCAAAGTTACTCTGCTTCGCAACTCGAAACCCAGTTTGCCATCGCCGATTTCGATGGGGACAGCCGGCCCGACCTCGCTACGGTCCACGTTTCGGGCCGCATCTCCGAAGGCACCCGCTATTTGATCGCCTTTGAGCTGAGCACCGGTTCCCGTCAGACCTTAGGAATCACCGCACCCGCCGGAGGAGTGCAAATTTCTTCGCGGGATGTAAATGGCGATACTTTCGCCGACGTGGTGGTCACTACGGCGTGGACGAATCTGCCCATTGCCGTCTTCCTCAACGACGGTAAAGGAAACTTTACCCCTTCCAGTCCTTCGAATTTTCCGGCTGCCTTCCGCGCATCGGATAGCTCTTGGGGATTTACATCGCCTGACGCAAAAGACCCTTTTGCGCTTCTTCTTATTCGCCACGTTATCGGCGATTGCGAACTCACTGGTAACGAATTTTCGCCGTTTAACTTGGCGGAATTGCTCGTTCGGAGACCTTCCAATGCTCTGGCAATAGCTCCCATCGCGTCTTTTTCCGGCCGTGCCCCTCCCGCCTTCTCCACTAGTTTTTAGTTCTGTTCGCAATATATCGCCAATATATATGTAGACCTTGAACTTCTAGAGTTCCCGGGGAACCATTCGCCGGCCAATCTCTAAATATCTACAACGGACGCAACTGGCTTCTTCGTTGCGCTACATCCCGCGTTCTATTCTCTGGGCGAGAGTCCGAGGAGGTGGGCATCATGAAACGTAGCTTGTGTCGTTTTGGCGTGGCGCTCTTCGCCGCCGCACTCCTTGCGGCCAACGGATTTGCCCAACAGGCCCAACAGGCCCAACAAGCCCAACAAGCCCAACAAGCCTTGACCTGGCAGGAAATCCAGGCGAAATTTCAGGCCGCCAATCCTTCGTTACTCGCCGGGCAAATCGGCATCGATGAATCGCGTGCTCAGGAAATCTCCGCCTACCTTCGCCCCAATCCCAATCTCGCCGTGCTCCTGGATCAGATCGCTCCGTTCGATAGTGGACCTGACCACGGTCCTTTTGCCTACCTCTTGCCCAGTGCCACCGTGAGCTATCTCCACGAACGCCGCCACAAACGAGAATTGCGTCTGGAAAATGCCCAGGACGCCACCAAGATTGCCATCTCCAATCAGGAAGATCTGGTCAGAAATCTGCTCTTCAACCTGCGTCAGGCGTTCGTCCAGACCCTTCAGGAAAAGGCCGTCCTGGCCCTCGCCAAAGAAAATTTGGATTACTACGATCATCTCCTCGGTGTGAATCGTGACCGGTACAAAGCCGGCGATATTGCTCGCGTGGACCTCGACCGGTTGGAACTCCAGCGCGTTCAGTACGAATCCGATTTGCAGACCGCCGACGTAAATCTGCGCACCGCCAAAATTCAGCTTCTGATGTTGTTGAACGACCGCACCCCGGTGGAACAATTCGATGTCACCGGTCCTTTCGATTTTTCCCCACAAATTTTGCCCCTCGACCAGGCCCGTCAAGCCGCCTTGGACACCCGCCCGGATCTGCGTGCCGCCATGCAATCTGTCGAACAAGCCGAAGCCGCTCGTCGCCTCGCCGTGGCCAACGGTTCCACCGACCCCACCATCGCTGTGGATGTTGGCCGCAACCCGCCCATCGACGCCTACATCGGCCTCAGCGTGTCTGTGCCGCTGCGCGTCTTTGATCGCAACCAAGGCGAAAAATTGCGCACCAAGCTGGACATCGACAAAAACCAGCGCCAGCTCGACATTGCGCGTGCCAAAGTCTTCAGCGACGTGGATTCCGCTTATGCCACGATCGAGAGCTCTGTCGCACTCTTGCAGCCTTACAAGGATCACTATCTGGAACAAGCTTCTCGCGTCCGCGACACCATTTCGTTTTCCTACGAACACGGCGCCGCTTCGCTCCTCGATCTTCTGAACGCGCAGCAGGACTACCGCGGCGTGCAGTTAAGTTATTTGAATTTGATCGCGGCGTATTTGCAGGCCGCCGGGCAACTGAATCTGGCCGTCGGACGTGAGGTCATCCAATGAAACGCTCCAGTTTTCCAATGGCCGCTCTACTGTCCATCGCAGCCTTTTTTCCAGGCTGCGGCGAGAAAAAGGGTGACCCTGCCGCCGAGGCTCCTCCGGCCACCCAGGTCGAACACGCCGAAGATGTCAATGTCCTTCAGGTCGATCATCCGGAACAATTTCCTTTGACCACCGCGCAGCAATATGTTTCCACCTCTCAACTGGTCGTCACCGGCTCGATTAGTCCCGATGTCTCCAGAACCGTCCCGGTCATCTCCATCGCCACTGGACGCGTTGTGGAGATTCGCGCGCGTCTCGGTGACACCGTGCAAAAGGGCCAACTCCTCTTACGCGTGCAGAGCGCGGACATCGCCGGCGCATTTGCCGACTACCGGAAAGCCATCGCCGACGAGCAACTCTCCCATACGCAGTTGGAGCGCGCCCAGTTGCTTTACGGCAAAGGGGCCATTTCGCTGAACGACCTTCAGGTCGCTCAAGACACCGAAGACAAAGCTAAAGTGGATATCGAGAACACCCGGGACAAATTGCGCGTACTGGGCGGCAGCCCCGAACACCCCGCCGCTGCCATCGTGGACATCCGCGCTCCGATCTCCGGTGTGATCACCGATCAACAGGTCACCGCTGCCGCCGGCGTTGCGGGACTCACTTCCCCCAACCCTTTCACCATCTCCGATCTTTCCACCGTCTGGATTCTCTGCGACGTCTATGAAAACGACCTTCCCAACGTGCATATCGGCGAAACCGCGGACGTCCGTCTCACTTCCTACCCCGACAAGGTCTTCGCCGGACGCATAAGCAATGTTGGACCCGTGCTCGATCCTAATCTTCGCACCGCCAAAGTCCGCATTGAGGTGCACAATCCCGGCCTGATGCGCATAGGAATGTTTGTCAGCGCCACCTTCCACGGACAGAAAAAAGAAACCCGCGTGCAGGTTCCGGCCACCGCCATTCTGCATGCGCATGACCGCGATTGGGTTTACGTTTCCAGCGGCGGCAACAAGTTTCGGCGCTTGGAAGTAAAAGCCGGCGCCGGCCTGCCAAATAACATGCAGGAAATTATTTCTGGATTACAGCCTAACCAGCAGGTCGTAAGTAATGCTTTGGTTTTACAGAACACCCTGGAGCAATAGGTACCCTGACGATGCAACGTCTCATCAATTTCGCCCTCAACAACCGCTTCATGGTACTGGCTCTCGCCCTATTGTTGCTCGTCTGGGGTGCCGTCTCCTTCCATAACCTCCCGGTCGAAGCTTACCCGGACGTCGCCAACAATTACGTACAGATCATCACCCAATGGCCCGGTCGCGCCGCCGAAGAGGTAGAGCAACAGGTCACCATTCCCATCGAGAGCGCCATGAACGGCACTCCCCATCTGGCCCACCTTCGCTCCGTCTCTCTCTTCGGACTTTCCAGCGTCATGCTCATCTTTGATGACGAGTCCGAAAACGATTGGAATCGCCAGAAAGTCCTCGAGCGCCTTTCTCAGCTCACGCTGCCGAATAACCTTCAACCCCAGATGGGCACGGACTGGAGTCCCGTAGGCCAAATTTATTGGTACACGCTGACTAGCTCGAATCCCAATTACGACTTGATGGATTTGAAATCCATTGAAGACTGGACCCTTGAGAAGCAATTCAAGTCCGTCACCAACGTTGTGGATGTTTCCAGCTTTGGCGGTCCCACCCGCGAGTATCAGGTTCGCGTCGATCCCAACGCCCTGGTTTCTCACGGGCTGAGCATTGGCCAGGTTGAGCAGCAACTCGCCAACAACAACACCAACGCTGGGGGCAGCTTTGTGGAAGAAGGCCTGCAGCAAATCAATGTCCGTGCCATCGGTCTATTCACCAGCGTGAAGGACATCGAAGACACCGTCATTACCGCCAAGAATGGCGCCGTCCTTCGTATAAAAGACATTGCTCAGGTAACCCAGGGCCCAAAAATACGCCTGGGACAAATCGGCAAGGCCATACATCGCGCCGACGGCACCGTGCTCGATAACGATGACGTGGTCGAAGGCATCGTCCTGTTACGCAAAGGCGCCAATGCTGATGACGCTCTCGTCGCCATTCATAACAAGGTTCAGGAACTCAACGATCACATCCTGCCACCCGGCGTAAAGGTCGTTCCCTTTCTCGATCGCAGCAAGCTTCTGCACCTCACCACCCATACTGTGCTGCACAATCTCACCGAAGGCGTGCTGCTCGTCTCCGTTATTTTATTTTTCTTCCTGGGCAACTTTCGCGGCGCCTTGATCGTGGCCTTGACCATACCCTTCGCTCTGCTGTTTGCTTCCATTTGCCTCGATCTCAACAAAATTCCCGCCAATCTCTTGTCCCTCGGCGCGCTCGATTTTGGAATGGTCGTCGACGGCACCGTGGTTATTATCGAGAACATCGTTCGGCACTTTGGTCTTTCTTCCAGTTCCAACAAGTCCTCCTTGGAAATAATTCGCGACGCCGTGCGCGAGGTTCTGCGCCCCGTGTTTTATGCCCGCGCCATCATCATCGTCGCCTATTTGCCCATCTTTACTTTGCAGAGCGTCGAGGGTCGCTTGTTCAAGCCCATGGCCTGGACCGTTTCTTTTGCCCTCATCGGCGCCCTCGTATTTTGTGTAGTCATTGCTCCCGTGCTCGCCCTCTTGCAGTTTGGGCATGGCATGCGCGAATGGCACAACCCCGTGATGCAATTCCTGACCGACAAATATCGCCTCGCACTCCGGTGGGCCATCGATCATCGCCTCATCACCGTCGGCGTAGGCGCCGCGGCCCTTGCCGTTGCCGTACTTCTCATGGTCAGTGGCGTAATCGGTTCGGAATTTCTGCCGCACCTTGACGAGGGCGCCATCTGGGTTCGCGGAACACTCGCGCCCAGCACCGGCCCCACCGAAGGCGTCCGCGTTATGAACCAGGCGCGTGAGATCCTCGCTTCTTTCCCCGAAGTTACCGTGTGCACCAGCCAGGTTGGTCGTCCCGACGACGGTACCGACACCACCGGCTTCTTCAATACCGAGTACTTCGTTGACCTGAAACCTAAGAAAGAATGGCGCTCCGTATTTCATCAGAATAAGGACGAACTGATCGGCGCTATGGACGAACAGCTCAGTAAGATGCCCGGCGTCCTGTGGAATTTTTCACAGCCCATTGCTGACAATATGGAAGAAGCTGTCAGCGGCGTTAAGGGGGAACTCGCCATCAAGCTGTATGGCGACGACCTTCGAGTTCTTGAACAAAAAGGTGATGACATCGTGAACGCCATGCGGCGTGTTGCGGGTGTCGAGGACTTGGGATTATTTCGCGTCCTGGGTCAGCCCAACCTGAATATTTCCGTCGACCGGCAACAGGCCGCGCGCCACGGGATCAATGTGGCAGACGTGCAGGACGCCGTGGAGACCGCCATTGGCGGCAAAGCCGTCACCCAGGTCTTGCAAGGTGAACAGCGCTACGACCTGGTGGTTCGCTATCAGGCGAACTCTCGGAACACGAAGGAAGCCATTGAAAACGTCCGACTGGTGTCGGCTACCGGAGAGCGCGTCTCTCTTGCTCAACTCGCAACCGTGGAAGTTCGCGATGGGGCTTCCGAGATCTACCGCGAGTCAAATTCTCGTTACGTCGCCATAAAATACAGCGTACGCGGCCGTGATCTTGGCAGTGCCGTGGAAGAAGCCATGAAACTCGTCGGTGAACAGGTAAAGCTTCCGGTTGGCTATCACATCGATTGGGCCGGTGAGTACGAGAGCCAAAAGCGATCGCAAAAGCGCCTCGCCATCGTCGTGCCCATAACGATCCTCGTGATCTTCATCGTGCTATACACCATGTTCGCTTCCGCAAAGTGGGCCGGTTTGATACTCGCCAACGTGGCCATCGCCCCCATCGGCGGCTTGCTGGCCCTGCTGATGACCGGAACGCATCTCAGCGTATCGTCCGGCGTAGGGTTCCTCGCCCTGTTTGGTGTGTCCGTGGAAACCGGCGTCATCATGCTGGAGTACATCAACCAACTCCGTGCCGCTGGGCACACCATCGCATCCGCAGCCATCGAAGGCGCCGTTCTTCGGCTCAGGCCCATCATGATGACCATGCTGGTTGCCACGCTGGGCCTGCTGCCCGCTGCTTTCTCTCGAGGCATCGGCTCGGACTCCCAGCGGCCTTTCGCCATCGTCATCGTCGGCGGTCTGATCGGAGCGCTGCTTCTGAGTATCTTTCTGCTGCCTACTTTATATGTTTGGGTTGCTCGCGACGGCGATAGACTTCCCACGCTGGACGCCGAATTCGCGGAAAGCAGCAGTTAACACATTGTTTTTTTTAATCATCCCTATCGTCGTTGTGAGTGGAGCTCCCGACTTCTCATATTTCCTTGATTTGCTCCATTTCACGAGCGGAATCTGCCTACGGTATTTCCCCCATAGAGTTAAACCTGCAAAATGACGCAACATACTCCCGCGTCCACTTGTGCACTGATGTGTAACGGTGAAGGTTGGCACCCCTGATGGGCTACGTCGTCCGCAAGCAGCCCTCGACCAGCCTCCAATGGACGCTCCAAGTTCGGAGACTCCCATGTTCGGGCGTTACAGCCGCAAGGCTCTTTGTTATTTGTATTTTTCCTTAGCTATCGCCGTTGCCGGATTCGGTCAGGTGCGTGGCTATTCCAACCTGGATATCTTTCCCGGAAGCTATGGCTGGCTGGCCGACTTGAACGGCAGCAATCCGTCTGCAGACTCCTCAGCCGATGCCAAGGCTCAATACACCGCACCGGAATCTCCCAAACCTAAGTTTCAGATGGCTCCAGCGATTCGCGAGGCCATGATCTTCACCGGCATCATGCATGGCTTCCGCTACGCCACTCAGGACGAAACTCGCAGCGCTACGCACGGACCATTTTTTCCTAACTATTTTCAGTCCGTCAGCGAACTCCGCGGCTGGGATGACAGCGACACGTTTTATACCAGCTACATACTGCACCCTATGGAAGGCTCCGTTTTCGGCTACATCCAGGTGCAAAACGATCCGCGCTATAAAACCGCGGAATATGGATCGGGCCGGGATTATTGGATCAGTCGGCTGCGGGCCATGGCCTTTGCAGCCGCGCTCAGCACCCAATGGACCATGGGCCCTGTGAGCGAAGCTTCTTTAGGCAATGTTCAACTGCATGACTCGCCCGGCTTCGTCGATATCGTCGGCACTCCAACCATGGGCACTCTCTGGATGGTGGGAGAGGATGTTTTAGACCGCTACGCCGTGATCGGCCTGGAAAACCGTACCGCAAACCCCGTCTTGCTAATGCTGGCTCGTAGCTGTTTTTCGCCTACTCGCGCCTTTGCGAACATGATGGCTTGGAAGGCCCCGTGGTATCGGGCGACCCGCCCTGGCATTTTTGGATCGAATCGATCCCTACGCCAGCAGCTCCTCGATGATTACCACGCCGGACTTTCCGACGCCCCTTTCGGAGTTTATAAGCGGCCGCCGTCCGACATCCGGGATAATTACCCCCTTGCCGCGCCCATCGAGATTACTGCCTCCAGCCACTATGAAACATTCCTCGGCGGCGGCAGTTGTATCGGTGGCGGTGGTTCCGGCGCTGTGCGTCTGGACAACAGCTTACAAATTGTCGCTGAAGCAAACGGCTGCTTGGTGATGCATATGCCCCAGCGAAACCAGAGCGGTGATTCCGAAATGTTCGCCGCCGGTCCGCGGTGGACGCCGCCGGCCACTCATCGCGTCTCCCCTTATATCCAGGTGCTCGCGGGTGGTCGCCGAATCACCCACGAAATTGACGATCTTACCAAAGAGGCTGAACTGAATAGTGAATGGCTGGAAGACACCATTGACCGTCCGCTTCGCAGCGCTTGGTCTGTGGAACATCAGTCCACCGGCGTTGCGTTATCGGCTGGTACCGGCGTCGACGTGCTTCTCACCCGTGCCCTGGCTTGGCGTGTTGCCAATCTGGAGTACACCCATTCTTGGATCACTAATGCGGACCAAATTCACGCCAACGACGGGTTGAGAATCGCTACCGAATTTGTTTTGCGCATCGGTACTTGGTGATCATTCTGGTTCCCGGTCGCAATTCAGCGATCAGGCACCACGCGCACGTTGTGCACCGGAGCGGGGTCCTGCACCGTCACACGGAAGGCCCCAAGAATTACTCCTGCAGGGTGGGCAGCATGGAGGTGGAATGCACAGCCCATCAGGTTGCTCGAAAGACGCCGTCAGGCCAGCATTTTCTGCCTGTACTTTTCCCGTCCCTGCGGTCAGTGGTCGTTACGAGATCCGACTGGTAAAATCGAACATGACTATCATCGCAACGCACTTCCTCTTTCCCGCCACCAGTCACATTTATATTCCGCAGGCTCCTGCCATTCGTCCGGTCTGCGTCAAACCGCCCAGGATCGGGACCTTAAGCCCTGATATTTGCGAGATCTCGGTGCCGAGTTCATTTGACGTTGCAGCCGGAGGCATCCAGTCAGCAGTATTACAGCGTAACTCGTTTAGTATCATGTAAATGTGGACTCTTGCGCTCTTGCCCAAAAACCCTGTGCTTTATCTTCAGTAACTTACAAACTCTTTGGCATGCTATTTCTTGGCTTAAAGTCAATCTCATCAGCATTTTATGGACTCTTGTGCCAAAAACGTGGGGGTCACGTAGCGTCGAGGTATTTCGCACATTTCATCAGATCGAACAAGAGCTTGCATCCCGGCGAAAGAACCAAGGCCGGCTAACCCCATTGGAGAGAAATGGCTGGAATTTGACTGCCTACCCTGGAGATCCAGTCACTTCCTCATGGCAAATGCGCATCGCCTAGCTTCGAATACTCCCCAAAATCCTAAAGGTCGGATTGACAAAAGAAAACCCACTGTAATAGTGTCAAACCGGTTAGAAGTCCTGTCGCACAAACCTTTTCCACACAGATGCAACGAGCGAGGGTCAGGTGGGCGAAAGCACTTTTTTGGTCAACTCCCGCAATGTGCCGGCGGAGCACTCGGGCGAACTCTTGCACCTTACTCGCGAACAGGCGGGGTGGAATTGGATGAGTTTGTTCGTCCGTCGCCTTCAGCCCGGCGAGATTTTTCGGACTTCCACGCAAAAAGAGGAAGCCGCCTTCGTGCTACTCGGCGGCAATTGCGTAGTTGATTTCGGATCGGGAACAAAACCCATTGGCAAGCGCGCCAATGTTTTCGACGGCTTGCCCTATGCCGTATATCTTCCCAGCGGTCATGAAATCAGTTTCACCGCTGAGACCGTTTGCGAAATTGCCGAGTGCCGCGCGCCCTCGGAAGCCAAACTCGAGCCGCGCTTGATTACTCCTGCCGACGTGGCCACTAATTTACGCGGTGGCGGAAACGCATCGCGCCAGATTGTAGATATCATTCGCCCCGATTTTCCTGCGGATAAGTTGGTTGTGATCGAGGTCTACACCCCGGGCGGAAACTGGTCCAGTTATCCGCCGCACAAGCATGATGTGCACAATCCCCCCGCGGAAGTCGATCTCGACGAAATTTATTATTACCGCATCGAGCATCCCAAAGAAGGATTCGCTCTGCAGCGTCTATACTCCGCGGATAAGTCGCGCGAATTTACGGTGCGAGCGCAGGACGGCGATGCTGTGCTGGTGCATTCCGGATTTCATCCGGTGGTCGCCGGCCCTGGGTACAACGTTTACTATCTGAATTTTCTCGCCGGCACCTCGCGCACCTTGGCCGTTACCGAAGATCCCAACCATGTTTGGATCAAATCAACCTGGAAAGAAACCGATCCGCGTCTTCCGCTGGTGCGCTAGCGGCGCAACGCACGGCCTGACGTAAATGTGTTCCCTGCAATCCGGTGAGGCTGTGATTCGAGCATTGTAATAAGCGGTTAGCAATTACCGCACGTTTTTGCTGGCACCCCGCGTCGTTCTGCGGCATGCTATGGCGCAAAGTTGGGGCAAGTATCCGGGAGAGTTCCTCCATGAATCGCCGGCTGACCGTAGCCCAAGCCATCGTCGCGTTTCTGTCTAACCAGCATTCCAGCCGCGATGGCCGCGAACAGAAATTCTTTGCCGGCTGTTTTGGCATTTTCGGCCACGGCAACGTAGCCGGCATGGGGCAAGCGCTGGAACAGGATCCCAGCCTTAAGTATTACCTCTGCCGCAACGAGCAGGCCATGGTGCATACCGCGGCGGCCTTCGCGAAAGCAAGTTTTCGTCTTCGCACTCTGGCCTGCACAACATCGATCGGGCCTGGCGCCACGAACATGATAACGGGAGCGGCGCTTGCCACCATCAACCGCTTGCCGGTATTGCTTTTGCCTGGTGATATTTTTGCGCGCAGAAATGTTGCGCCCGTTTTGCAGCAACTGGAATCAGAGGCCTCCCAGGACATTTCCGTAAACGACTGCTTCAAGCCCGTTTCGCGCTACTGGGATCGCATTCAGCGGCCAGAGCAGATTCTTACTTCGCTACCCGAAGCCATGCGAGTGCTAACCTCGCCGGAAAACACCGGCGCCGTGACCCTCAGCCTGCCTCAAGATCTGCAAGCCGAAGCTTTTGATTTTCCCGCCGAATTTTTCGAGAAGCGCGTGTGGACCATTCCACGAAATCGCTGTGACCGTAATCTTCTGACCACTGCCGTCGAATGGATTCGCGCCGCGAAAAAGCCTCTAATCGTGGCTGGCGGCGGCGTGCTGTATTCGGAAGGCTGGGAATCGCTGGCTAAATTTGCGCAACAAACCGGCATTCCCGTCTGTGAAACGCAAGCGGGGAAAGGCTCGCTGCCATTCGATCATCCGCAACAATTAGGAGCGATCGGAGTAACGGGCACACCGGGCGCAAACATCACGGCGCGCGATGCGGACCTCGTGATTGGAATCGGCACGCGCTACAGCGATTTCACCACCGCTTCCAAAACCGCATTTCAAAATTCTGACGTTCGATTCATCAACATCAACGTGGCGGAATTCGACAGCTACAAGCATCGCGCCGTGCCGCTTACGGGAGACGCCCGCGCGACCCTGGGCGAATTGAGCGCTGCGCTGTCCGATTATCAAGTAGAACCGGGTTACCGAACAAAAATCGACAAGCATCGCGCCGACTGGGAAAAAGAAGTCGATCGAGTTTATGGCATCCGCAAGAGTCCGCCCATCACCCAGGGAGAAGTCATCGGTGTGGTGAACGAAATGTCTGCGCCGGCCGACGTAATGGTCTGCGCAGCCGGCAGTTTGCCCGGTGATCTGCACAAGTTGTGGCGAACGCGCCGGCCCGGCAACTACCACATGGAATATGGGTATTCGTGCATGGGCTATGAAATCGCCGGCGGCTTGGGCATAAAAATGGCAAAGCCGGAAAATGAAGTGTACGTAATGGTGGGCGACGGATCGTACCTGATGATGTCGCAGGAAATCGTCACGTCGCTGCAGGAAGGTTACAAACTGACCATCGTGCTGCTCGATAATCATGGATTTTCTAGTATTGGCGGCTTGAGTCGCGGGTGCGGCAACGAAGGCATGGGCACCAACTATCGCTACCGGCGCGGCGAAAAATATGACGGTGATGTGCTGCCCGTCGATTTTCAAGGCAATGCGGCGAGCTTGGGCGCGTGGGCCGTGCGGGCCCGTACATCCGACGAATTCAGACAAGCTTTGTGCGACGCAAAGAAGCAGACGCGCACTTCCGTAGTCGTAGTGGAAACTTCCTACGACGATCGCGTGCCCGGCTATGAATCGTGGTGGGATGTGCCCATCGCAGAAGTATCGGAGCGCGCCGAAGTAAAAGCGGTGCGCAGCGCCTACGAAAAAGCGCGCAAGAACGAGCGCTTATTTTCCTGATGATTTCAACGGAGTGGCGAACGAACTTCAAGTGAACGAATAGCGGGGATGAAGTTGGCGATGACTGATCTAGCAGAGGAATTGTTCGCGACGTCGCTCGCAAACAAGAATCGCTAGAAAGAGGCCGGGTGAGTCAAACCACGCAGGTCCTGACGGAATCTCAAGCCGCAACCAAACCTCATCTAAAACGCGTCCTGACGTTGTGGGATTTGATCTACTACGGGGTCATTCTCACCTCACCCATCGCAGCCGTTCCTCTTTTTGGCGAAGCGCAAGTGTTGTCGCGCGGTCATACCACGCTGACTATGTTGCTGGCCATGGTGGCTATGTCCGTAACTGCTGTAAGTTTTGGCCGCATGGCCACCGTTTATCCCTCCGCCGGTTCGGTGTACACCTATATCAGCCGCGGAATGAATCCGCACATTGGATTCATCGTGGGATGGGCGATGTTTCTCGAATACCTTTTTCAGCCGGTGCAAAACGCGCTCTACGCCGTGCTGGCCATCCAACGTATTGAGCCTCGGCTGCCGTTCTGGTTTTTGGCTGCCGTCACAGTCGGATTTATCACTCTGCTCACCGTGCAGGGCATCAAGTTCACGGCGCGCACCAATGAGCTGTTGCTAGCTTTCATGGTGCTGGTCACCGCCGTTTTTCTCGTTGCTGCCTTCCGGTACATCGTATTGCATGACCATTTCGCCGGCTTGTTCTCTTATGAACCGATTTACAATCCGAAAACGTTTAATCTTCGCGCCGTGGCTGCCGGGACGTCGTTGGCGGCGCTCGTATTTATCGGTTTTGATGGTGTTTCGATTCTCGCTGAGGAAGTGAAAAATCCTCGGCGCAACGTGTTGCTGGCTTCCGTCCTGGTTTGCGTGTTCACCGGGCTTTTCAGCGGACTGCAAGTTTATCTGGCACAGCGCGTGTGGCCCGATCACACCACCTTGCTGAACCCCGAGACCGCATTTATGGATGTGGCCCAGCGCGCCAGCGGTCCACTGCTCTTTACCGCCTATGGAGTGATGCTTCTGGTTTCCAGCCTGGCCTGCGGACTCGCCGGCCACGTCGGAGCGGCACGATTGCTCTACGGAATGGGGCGCGACGATGTGCTGCCCAAGAAAATATTTGGCTACGTGAATCCAAAAAAAGGAAACCCCACGTACAACATCTGGATTGTGGGCGTGCTGGCATACGTTGCTGTACTTACAATTCCTTGGGAACGTTCGGCAGAGATCGTAACATTTGGGGCCCTGCTGGCCTTCATGGGCGTAAATCTCGTGTCGTTGATGCATTTCTGGTTTTCGCCCGCGGCGGTGGGGAAACGAAATTTCTTTCTGGATGCCTTCGTACCCAGCTTCGGTTTTGTGTTCTGTTTTCTGTTGCTCATCAGCCTGCAGACATGGACGAAGTATGCTGGAACGGCGTGGCTGGTTTTGGGTCTTGTCTACGCCGCGTACAAAACACGATTTTTTACGGTGCGCCCAAAATTAATCGACTTCAGCGAAATTTAGCGCGAGCGGGTTACTTCAGATCACTTTCGAGAGTGTTGTGCAGCTGAGGAACTTCTGTTCCGTTACTGCGTGAAACGTGCAGCGCAAAACCGCACGATTCCCGTATGCGTAGCTCCGGCTGCAGTTTTCGCAACACTGGCTTGGATTTATCCCCGCCAATTCGTTTGATAAGCAATTCCGCCGCTTCGCTTCCCAGTTGATGCTTTGGCAATTCCACGGTGGTCAGCCGCGGACGAAAAATTCCCAACCACGGATAATCATCGAAGCTGACCAGTCCAAAATCATCGGGGCAGCGCAGACCCATTTCTTCCGCAGCTTTGAGCAGACCAACAGTCATCAGGTGATTCGCCACATAAATTCCGTCGGGGCGGTGCGAAAGCAGCGCATGACCGGCGCGATAACCGGACTCGATGCGATAATCTCCCTCGACCACCAGTTCCTGCCCAAACGGCAGTTCCATCGCTTTCAATGCGTCCACAAAACCCTGATAACGCGCGACGGCATTGCTTACTTTCAGCGGGCCGCTGATCAGTCCGATACGTCGCCGCCCGGCGCGGGCCAGATGGCACACCGCGTCGTACGCGCCCTGATAGTCGTCGGTGATCACCGCGTCGGCGGTTAATTTCGGGTAGGTGCGCATGACCAGAACAAATGGAATCTTTACCTCTTTAATCATTTGCCGCAGCGGCGCACTGAAATCTTCCGCCGTTTTTGTGAGTAAGATGCCATCGACGCGCTTGGAAAGCAGCAATTCGATGGCGCGCTCTTCTTTGTCGAGTGAATCGTCGCTGTTGCAGAGCAGCAAGTTGTAACCGTGTTTTAAAGCCGCGTCTTCCGCGCCGCGCACCACCACCGGAAAAAAAGGATTGGCTATGTCCGGCACGATCATACCGATGGTATGCGTCTTCTGCTTAGCCAGGCTGCGAGCCACCAGGTTCGGCCGGTAATTGAGCTTGCGGATCGCGGCTTCCACCCGCTCGCGAAGTTTTTTGCTGACGTGGCTTTTTTTATTGACGACTTCGGAAACGGTGAATACCGACACCGACGATTCGCGCGCTACATCATAAATGCTGGCCGCTTTCGCCTTGTTAGCTCGTGGCTTTTTCATTCGTACCTGACGCTCACAGATTGTTGGGTTTTGGCCGATTGGTAGATGGCCTCAATGATGATCATGTCTTTGTGACCCTGCATACCATCCGGCTCGATGGCGCGTCCTTCCTGAATCGCGGCGGCAAACGCATCAATCTCGGGAGCAAACTCGTCCACGATTGTGAAGCGGCGATGGAAAAGCCCTTTACCGATATTCCCATATAAGTGGCGTTCTTCATCAAAAGGAAACGCGGGTGATAGAGAAGCCCAGCCCTTTGAACCTTGAACGTACAGCAGCGAGGAGATCGCGGCTGAATACGTTGTGCTGCCTTGAAGCACGATACCGCTGGGAAATTGCAAGCGAAACGCGATGCCTTCCTCCACGTCGCGAAAGCGAACTTTATCGTGAACCCAGGAGCAGGCGCTGACTTCCTGCGGATCTTCATCAACGAGCCAACGGCTGGTGTTTATGCAATAGGGGCCGAGGTCCATCAACGGCCCGCCGCCGGCCACTGCGCGATTGAGAAGCCACTCGGGTGAAATGCCGGGTCTGAAGATTTCACTAAATGAAGTATGGATAGTGTCGATCCGTCCGAGAGCGCCGCGCCTGACCAACTGTTTGAGATAGACAGTCGCGGGTTCAAAATATTTGCGGTACGCCGTCATCAGTTGCACGCCGGACTTGCGGCACGCTTCCACCATTTGCGTGGATTGCGCGAGCGTTGCGGCTAAGGGTTTTTCGCACAGAACATGTTTCCCAGCCCGGGCGGCTTCCACGGTGTAGGAAACGTGTTCGCTGTTCGGTGTAGCAACATACACAGCGGATATCTCAGGGTCTCGTAAGCACTTCTCGTACTCCTCGCTGCCGTAAACCGCAGTTGCGGGAAATTTCTCGGACAGCAGCTCAGCTCTTTGCTTATCTTTATTTACCAGTGCGATCAGTTTAGCGCGCTTGCAGTGAGCAAAAGCGGGAAGCACGGAAACGGTGGCGATGTTGCCCAGACCCACCAGCGCGAATCCGACTTTGCTCTTCGTTTTCATAGTTGGCGCGCCGAACTAACTCTCGCGATCCGCGCGACCCAAACGCTGATTGCGAATGGCCTTGTGATCGAGCCCGCGCAGCTCTTCGATATTGGCGAGAACCTTGCGAATGCCGTCGAAGATGGCGTCCACGTCCTCTGGAGTGCCGAGGAAATTCTGATGCGGGAACCACACTGCCTCTTGGTAGGCGGCGCGGTCGGCTTCCGGACACGCATGCATATACACACTTCTTAGGTCGAGCGGTTTTTCACGGCCCCAGCTCAAACCGGGGAAATCGGCAGGATCGAGGGGAAAAAGTGAACTCTTGTACACGGGCTCGTAGAAAAGCCCGTCGCAGGGAATGCCTTCCATTTGCAAAGCCGCAACAAATTCGGCGCGAGGAACATCTTTGGCCTGGCTGGGGAAATACTTGAGCACATAACCGTAAGGCGCCTGCTGCGTGATGCGCGGCTCGGGCTTCAGGAGACCAATGCCGGTGGTGTCGCGCAGGCGGCTTTCGAAATGCTGCATGTTCCTTTGGCGCAGCGCGGCTTGTTCCGGCAAGCGCTCGAGCTGAGCGCAGAGCACCGCGGCTTGAAATTCGCCGAGCCGATAATTGAAACCAATGATGCGGTGGTGATATTTATCGGTCAGACTGGCGCGTCCCGCGTTGATGTAGCTCTGCACCCGTTCCATATATTCCAAATTATTGGTGATGACCGCTCCGCCTTCGCCGGAAGTAATCAGTTTGCTGGATTGAAAACTGAAGGCTCCGAGATCGCCCATGGAGCCCGCGCCTTTGCCGTTCCACTTGCCCCCGTGAGCGTGAGCGCAATCTTCCACGACTTTCAGATTGTGTTTTTTAGCGATGCGCAGAATTTCGTCCATATCGGCGAAACGCATTCCCAGATGAACGGGAAGAATGGCTTTAGTTTTGGGTGTGATGGCTTTCTCGATGAGCTTTGCGTCCAAGCAATAGGTGTCCGGGTCGATGTCCACAAAAACGGGAACAGCGTTGACCAGAAGGACGGGACCGACGGTGCCCTCCCAGGTGTACGCCGGAACAATTACTTCATCGCCTGGGCGAATGTCGATGGCTTTCAGCGCCGCTTGAATCGCAACCGTTCCGGTATTCACGCACTGGCCATACTTGGCGGTGTGCGCCTCCGCAAATTTCGATGCAAACGCGGCGGCATACTTTCCGGGAAATGGCTGGCCACCCCACCTGGAGCTTTCCAGCACGTCTTGTAGAGCGCGCGCTTCCTGCTCTGTTCCCATCGGCCAAACGGGAAATGGAGTGGTACGAACAGGTTCACCGCCGGTAATTGCGAGCTTTCCCATGTGGCCATCCTCCAAGAAAATCGAATGCCAAATATTTATGAGCTAGGTCCGAGCGATATCAGGATTCGGCAACATAATCTCGCGCACGATGCCGTCTAGATCGTGACACGCGCCGATAAATTGGCGCAGCGTGCGGAGCGTCGGTCCGAACGAATCAAATTCATCGATCGAAAGTCCATTTTCGGTGCTGGCCCGCCGGAAATCCGGCAATTTTCTGGTCAGCGCTTCGACAATATGTGGCTGCACCGGCACATCCATACGCGAGAACACCTCAATATCACTCGCGTTAAATCGTCGCTGCCAGGCGCAGGGCGGAGAAATAACGATCTCACCGCCAATCAATTCGCTCCATTGCATGTGATTGCGAAACGCGGCGGAAAGTAAGCGAACGCGGTAGCCACGCTCACGAAAGAGTTGGTACGTTTTCTTGAAGACAGCAACTCCGGCCCATTCCAGGTAGCCCGGGTCTATCGCGATGTTGTCTCTTTCGAGTAAAACTTTTAGCCAATCATCCAGGCGGCCGACCATGATGGTGCAGACCGGACCCATAGTCGCGATATCCAGGTCTTCTGTCTCTCGATGCTTCAATCCGCGCTCGATCGCCTCCGCGACAGCCACGCACTGGGGCAGCGTGAAACATACGGTCGCATTTACGCTGATGCCGCGATAGGTGGCTTCTTCGATTGCGGCGATGCCCGCTTTGGTCGCGGGAATCTTGACGATTATGTTAGGAGCGAGTTGACTGAACTCCACGGCCTGGTCGATGATGGCGCGCGAGTCGCGATACAGGCGCGGGTCGGTCTGGACCGACAGGCGTCCGTTTATGCCGCGATGCGCGTCGAAGATTGGTTTCAGCAATGTGGCGCTCTCTATCGAGATTTCGCGGACAAGCTGCCAGCTAAGCTGGTCTTCGGTGGCGTGCGGAAGCTCTTCGATTAATTGTTTGATGCGTGGCTTCCAACGAGACATTTCTTTTTTCAAGATTCCGACCACGATGACAGGATTGCAGGTCGCGCCCACAGCGCCATGCTCGATGGAATAGGTCAATTCTTCGATCGACGCTGAGTCATTCCACAGAACCGTTGGCGTGGTCTGCGTCATTTTGTGTAGCGGACTTTTATAAAATGTAGCGGTTTTTTCGGTCATACGTCCTCGCTACCACTCGCGGTACATGGTTAATCGGATGAGATGGCGGAGCGTTGTGCCGCGACTTTGACGGGCTGGTTTTGCACGTGAGATTGTTCTGCGGCCACCGCAATCGCCAAAGCTTTCAAGCCGTCCTCACCGGAGATTCGCAACAATTTATCGTGCAGAACGTTGTGCACGAAATCGCGCATCTCGATGAGATAGGCGTCGGCAAAAGTGGTCAAGAAATGCTCCTGCAGGTTTTGCTGACTACCGTTCACGCTAAGAAATACTGCCGGCGTGCGCTGCAGCGTGCCTACGAAAATGGCGCCTTTGGAGCCGACGATTTCGGTGCGCACGTCGTAGGCATAAACGGCTTGCTGGTAAGACTCCACATTGCCGATGGCGCCACGCGCGAATTTAAGGTTTACAACACTGGCGACGACGTCGCCGTATTGTGCGATTTCCGGCCGAATGGAGCAGGTGGTGTGCGCATGCACTTCGGACACTTCGTCGCGCATCAACCAGCGGGCCAGGTCGAAGTCGTGAATGGTGTTGGTGTAGAAAAGCATCCCGTTGATGCCGGACTGAAAAGCGGATATGGGTGGAGCATCTTTGTCACGGCCCACGGATTTAAAAATTACCGTCTCGCCAATTTCGCCGGCTTCAATGCGGCTCATGGCCGATGCATAGGCGGGGTCGTAGCGGCGCATAAAACCTACCTGGAAGCGGACGCCAGCCCTTTTAACTTCAGCAAGGGCGGATTCGGCGTCGGCCATTTTCAAAGCGATGGGTTTCTCGCAGAAAATATCTTTCCCTTCACGCGCTATCTGAGTGATGGCGTGGGCGTGAAATTTGTCGGGGGTGGTGATGAGCACAGCCTGGATGTCTTTGTTCTGGAGCATGTCGTCGAGGCTCCCGTAGGAGTCGTCGATTTCGAGTTCATCGGCGACTTCACGGGCCCGCGCGGCAACCACGTCGGCAACGGCTACCAGCCGCGCTTCCGGGACCAAGCGGCGCAAATTTTCCGCATGGCGCTTGCCCATTTCCCCCACGCCCAGCACGCCAACTCCTAATTTCTTCATATTCGGCTCCAAATCCTTCGCGCGCCCAGGCTAAATTGCGGACAAATTGTGGGCATCGTTCTCCGCGTCCAGATCCTTAATGACCCCTCGCAAATATTTCAAACTTGCGGAGATGCTTTCCACGGGCGGGATCGGCGTCGCGCCAAAAGTGACGTCTTGTTCGACCACGGACCATCCCGAGTAGCCGTTCTTCACCAGGGTGCGGAAGAAGGCCGAAAAATTGATGTGGCCTTTCCCAATGATGGTGAACACTTTGTGCGCGATGGCTTCTTCGAAAGTCCATTTATTGCTGCGCGCTTCCGCCAGGACTTTCGTGTCGCAATCTTTAATGTGCACGAAGCGCAGCTTATCCTTATATTTTTCCGCTTCTTTTACGGAGTCGCCGTAGCCGTACACGCAGTGGCCGGTGTCCAGACAGAGACCCACGTTGGTATGAGAGGTCGCATCGTAAAAACGTTCGCATTCCTCGGGCGTTTCGACGTAGGTGGCCACATGCGGATGAAAAACCAGGTCGAGGCCGAATTCGCTAGCCACTTTTTCGGCGTCAGCCACGATGTTGCCGATGTGTTTCCACTGCTGCGCGGTTAACGTCGGACAGCCCTTGTCATAGGCGCGGCCCGAGTACGCGTTACGTTCCGGCGATTGATCGTCGGCGATCACCAGGAAGGGAGCTTTCAACTCCGCGAGCAGATTTCCCACTTTACGAATGCGTTCGATGACGGCGGTGCTGGCGGAAGGGTCGGTCATTTTCACCGGAACGAAGGAAGCCAGCAGCTTCAGGTTTCTCTTGTCCAGCTCCGGTTGAAGAACCTTTGGATCGGTGGGAAAGAATCCATACGGGCCCAGTTCTGTGCCGGTGTAGCCCGCAGAAACCATCTCGTCCAACATTTTTTCGTAGGATTGCTTCCATGACGGGCCGGGATAATCGAGCACCCCCCAGCTATCGGGAGCCGAGGCAAATAAGAATCGTTCACTCACACTGCGCATTGGTGTCATTTCCTTTCGCAACTATTTTTGTATAAACATTTTTTAAAAAGCTGTATTTACCGACTTTACTTATAAATCTGTGTGTCCCGCTTCAACTCCAGGGCTCCAGTACTACTTTTATAGAGTCCGGCTCGATCGCTTTGTGCATGGCGGCGTCGACGTCCTGGAGCCGGTAGCGATGCGAAACAAAGTCGCGGAGCGGATAGTGCTTCTGATAGCGGGCCATCTGGCGCATGCTCGGACCGTACGCCGCAGGCTCTTCGCCGCCTACCGCCAGGACGCGCGCATTTTTGGCGCAAAGATGGCGATGGGGACTCAAGGGGATTTCGCCGAGGTCAGAGAAATTTCCGGCTTCCACCAGCAGACCGCTGATGCGCATCATTTCGAGTGCTTCGGGAACGGCCGCGGGCACGCCGGCACATTCGACCACCACATCGGCGCCTCTGCCGTGGGTTAAATCTCTGACCATCTGCAAGCGCTCGGATACCGATGTCGAACTGGCGTTTATGGTGTAATCGGCGCCCAACTTCTTCGAGAAATTTAAACGGTATTCGGATAAATCCACCGCGATGATGGTGCCGGCGCCCAGCATACGCGCTTTCATCAAGAAGCAAAGCCCAAGGGGGCCGGCGCCTAGCACTACGACGGTGTCGTCGAAACGGAACGATTCGCTAGGGAAAGCGGACATCTGCTTGGCGCGATCCAGTCCAACGGACACCGCAAAAATTTCGGTGAGCACGGCGACTTCCGAAGGCAAATCATCCGGTACTTTGACCAGAAAACTTCCCGGGATGATGTACATGTATTGGGACCAGCCGCCGAACAGATGCGGCGGATTTTTCGCATGCAGACTATTTCCGTAATCTTCCATTTTCTCGCAGCAGTAGTAGGGAAAATCGTGCCGGCAGTAATAGCATTCTCCGCAGGAGACGTTCGCTCCCACGATGACACGATCGCCAGGACGGAGCGGGATGCCCTCGAAATCGGTATATTTCCCGCGGCCGCCTATCGCGGCTACCGTGCCGACATTTTCGTGGCCTTGAATCAGTGGAAACTGCAGGCGCTTATCGCCATATTGCGTGGTGTAGCCCTGAAAGGTGTGCTTGTCGGTGCCGCATATGCCGGACATTTCCATTTTGACAAGGACACAACCAGGAGCAGGGTCAGGCAATGGGTACTCGCGCAACTCGTAACGTCCGGGTTCCACCAAAGTTGCAGCAAGCACGGTCTGGGCCGACATAGATAATCTCGCGGGATACTCTTAACACTCCAAAAACCGATGACCTGAAGAGCATGCCGGACTTGCCCAACCCTGCGCAGTCGCGCAAGTCCTGGAAAACGAAACTGACGATGCAGGGCAATTAAAGTCTAACGCGGGCCACTTGGGGGGCGCGAGGCTGCTCGTCAGAAATTCAGCTTCAACGAAACTTGTCCGATACGCGGATCCCTTGCTCCCGGAACTTGCCCGAAGGAAGCGGCGGGCATAATTCCGCTGGGAGTAAGGAATTGCGCGTGGTTGAAGACGTTGAACAGCTCGGCACGGAATTGCAGATCCATGCGCTCGGTCAGGAAAGTATTTTTAATCAGCGCTGCGTCCCAATTGTTGATGCCGGGCCCATGAAAGAAGCGACGATCGGCATTACCTTCTTGTCCGATAGCGCTGGAAGCAAAGGCTGTCGGGCTGAAGTACTGGCCGTTGGTTTTGCGCGGGTCGGTGATGTCCAGTGGGCCGACGAGGTTGGGGGTATCTACCGGCAGTACGATAGGCCCACCAAAAGCGGTACCGAGCAAGGAGTGGTCGTCGGTTTCGACCAGCGTTACTGGCAAGCCAGTCGCAAAGCGGGTGATGCCGCTGATTTGCCATCCGTTAACCAGGCGCTTTGGCCCGCCAAATTTGTCGAACGGCAGCGTGTAGGTATAGCTGGCCACAAAGTTATGAGTGCAGTCGAAGGCAGAAAGCCCGCGGCTCAACCTGGCGTCGACTGGGTTGATTTGCTCACCGTAGCCGGAAGAATCATCCAGAGATTTGCTGAAGGTGTAGCCGATCAACGTTTGCAACCGTCCGCTGGTGTGGCGCCATTCTACTTGCGCCGAATTGTAAGCGGAGTTTCCGATGGTCGCGAAGTACGAGTCGTTGCCAAACGGCACGATGTACTGGCCGTCTACCGGTGTGTTGCGGTACGGCGCGCTGAACGGCCCACGTGTACCGGCAGTCACCGTTCCATTCGGCGCCGTATAAATATTGTTTTCGCCTCCAGGTCCGCACTGTTGACTAGCCGGTTCAGAGGCATCTTCCGCAGCGATCGCCAGACACAATGATGGAATTCCCGGGTTAGCAGAAATGGAGGACAGCAATCGATGCCCCTGCGTTCCGACATAACTGATCGTCAGCAAATCCGATGGGGTGAGTTGCCGTTGAATCGACAATTCATAATCTTCCGCATACGGCAGCTTATTATTATTGTTGAAAGCCGGCGAACTGCCGATAGTGCCAAATGCGGCGAAAAAATCCGTCAAGTTGTCATAGGGAAATCCGGTGGCCGGATTTTTGGCGGAGAAATTCTTGGGCGGCGGAGCGACCGGAAACAGATTGGTGATGGAGCTGCCGCTAGCGCGGTTGGTGAAGGGAGCAGCGAAAGTAGGCTCATTCTGGCCGGTATAGTTGCCGAACGGCGCGTCGCCGATTTCATTGAAGTCGGTGGCGCCTTCGAATGAGGAATAGAACATGCCGTACCCAACGCGAATGCTGGTGGTGCCTGGCTTGCCCAGCACTTTGCCGAGCATCCCATCGTGGTCGCCGAAGGAGTAGGCCAGACCCAGTCGGGGAGCGAAGTTATTCCAACGAGTGGGAGCCAGAGAACTGGGAACGCCGGGATCTCCCGGGTATACCCAACCCACCGGCGAGCCCGGGAACACTACGGATTGTTCGCCTGGAATTAAAGTCTGAATTTCATTGTATTTTTCGTGCCATGGGGCGCTTACGTCGTAACGCACGCCGTAGTTGAAAGTCAGGTTGGGCTTTACACGCCAACTGTCCTGGGCATACAGACCAAAATAAAAGTTCCGGCCGTACGAAGGGTAGGACTGTCCTTGTACATATTGGCTGGGCGCGCCCAAGAGGAAATCGACAAAGTCGCTTCCCGTTTCGCTGGGTTGACCGCTGAAGCTGCTGCCAAAGAAATAGTTTCCGTTGGCGACGTTGGAAAGATTTTCTTCCAACTGGTTAAAATGATACTGGCCGCCAAACTTCAGAGTGTGCGTGCCGTAGACTTTGCTGAAGTTATCCAGCACTTGATAGATATTCTCGGTGATGCGGTTGGGGCGGCTGGGCACGCCAATTACAAAGTTGTTGAAATCGATTTCCGGGATGCCCTCAACGCTGGGAGTTCCTACATAAACGCCAGGTGCGCCGTTTGCACCCGAGGCAAAACCCAGGTCGGAGAGAGAGGTGTTTTTTCCGCCGAGCGGCTGGTTGAAGGTCACGTCCAGACGGAAGTAACCGAGGCGAAATTCGTTTACCGCTGCCGAGCCGAAGGTCTTGGTATCGCCGAGACTAATGTTATGAGTATGCCCGGCACCATCCACGCTGAAACCAGGATACAGCGGGGCGTTGGAGGGCCAATAGGGATCGATACGATTATACTTGTCGCCGTAGTAGTAGGCGGTCAGCAGTCCAAAACGAGAATTGCCGTCGAGGCGTCCGCTCCATTTGTTGTCGGTAAGATTTAGCTTTCCGGAGTTGGTAGCGAAGGTTCCCGTTCCGGTGGCAGGATCCACTGTTCCGGATTGCGCCGGAAGAATATACGGGAGCAGCTTTGCTGAAATCGGATTGTACGCTGAGGTTGGCAGCGTTGCGTTGGGAAATACGCATTGAGCGGCGGTGACGCAGCCGGTGGTGTAGTAAGGTTCGCCCACCGTAACCGGCTGGCCGAGCTGTTGTGTCAACTGCTGTGCCCAGGCCGTCCCGGTCACTGTACCCGTCAAACTCGAAGCAATTCCTGAAAGGTCGCCTGCTTCAGTCGCGGCAGTAGGAGCCCCGTGAATGACTTGGGTAATGCCCTCCACCACGCGGTTGCCCTGGTAATCGGCAAAGAAAAATATTTTGTCAGGCCGGATCGGGCCGCCGAAGGTTCCGCCAAACTGGTTCTGGTTATAGCTTCCGCGTTGGCCGGCATTGAAAAAATTCGCCGCGTCCAGATCGGTGTTGCGCAGAAACTCGAAAGCGTTCCCGTGAAATGAATTGGTGCCGGACTTGGTGATCACATTGATCTGCCCGCCGCTGTAATTTCCGTATTCAGCATCGAAATTGTTGGTGAGAATGCGGAACTCCGCAATGGAGTCAAGGTTGGGAATGGCTCCCGCACCTGAGTAGCCGCTTTCTTGTACGAGAATGCCGTTCAGGATGAAGCCGTTAGCCGCTTCCCGCATGCCGTTTACGGACTGGGCGCCGGAGTTCAGGTCGCCGGATATCGCAGGCATCGCAAATCCAGCAGAAATAAAGGAACCCGCGTAGGCGCCAGTCATACCCGATGCCGTGGAAACGACTCCAGGCTGGAGGGCGAGCAGATCGGTATAACTGCGCGTCACCAGCGGAACATCGGTCATCTCCTTACCTTCGATCACTTCGCCCATTTGCGTGTTGGCGGTTTCGACGTGTAAGGCGCTGCTGGATACTTCGACTTTTTCGCTGGCCTGGCCCACCTGCAGGGTGACGTCCGAGACAACTTCGTCGTTCACATCGACCGTAAGGTCGGTTTTGACGTAGGTCTTGAATCCATCCTTCCGCACTTCAAGGGTGTACTTGCTGATGGCGAGAGCTTGGAAGGAGTAATATCCCTGAGCATTGGTGGTCTGTTCGGTAACCAATCCGGTGCCCGCATCCGTTACGCTAACCGTAGCGCCAGAGACCGCGGCGCCGCTAGGATCAGTCACCGTACCCGAGATGCTGGCGGTAACGGCGGCAAAGACCTGCCCCGCAGAGATGAAAAGAGCAAGCGCGAAAACCAGGGCCTTGAGAAACCTGACTAGTCGCATTGTCTGCATTGTTCCTCCGGATGCAAAAGCGTGTCCGCTTCGATTTAAAAGAGCACCGCGTTGGCTGACCGCTCGATGTGAGCCAGCGGACTTCCTGGCTAACCGATCTAACCGGTTATTCTGTGGGGTTGTATTACATTGTTGCGCTTTATAGTGCAAGGCTTGCACTTTTGTCAATGCCAAAGTCTCGCGAGGACATATCGCTGTTCGGACGAAGCCCGATGGGTTCATGACAAGTGGAAAAAGGAGAGCCTGAGGACACGCAGTGCGGTTAGCCAGATGAGGTTTTCATCAAAGTTTTTGCTGCAAATTAGTATTTTGTTAGCTTGATCTGGGGACCAAGTTTGAATCGGAGATATAGTTTTGAATTGGAAACGAAGCCGATGGGTCCGGATAGAGTTTGTTGATCACGCGCCAGGCTTATAACCGATTAGGCGGGCTAAGCCGGAACGTACTGCTGCGATCCCCTGGGAGGTCCGAAGAATTTTGGATAAAACTTACAAGTCCCTCGAGAAAAGATTTAGACTGACGGACCCAGCCTAACTAACAGGACAGATCGGAATGCCGGAATTCCCCCAATTCGGACTAACTGGCCAGACCGCGCTGGTGAGTGGTGCTGCTCGCGGCCTGGGCAGAGCGATTGCCTTGGCGTTGGCGAATGCGGGCGCCAACGTGGCCCTGGGACTCCGCGATGTGAGAACAGGAACCTCCCTGGCCAATGAGATCGAAGCCATGGGGCGATGGGCGCTTCCTCTGCAGATGGACGTGACGCGCATCCATGAAATCACCCATGCACTGGAAGCCGCGGAAGCGCAATTCGGCAAGGTAGATATCCTGGTGAATAACGCCGGAGGCGGATTCACCAACCTGGCGATCGATGTGCCGGAATCGGAATTTGACGCGACGCTGACTCTAAATCTGAAGTCCACTTTTTTCGCCAGCCAGGCGGCAGCAAAGATTATGATGCGGCATGGTGGCGGAAAAATTATCAACATGAGCTCGCAAGCGGCGTACTCCGCTTTGCCGACGGAATCGGTTTATTGCGCGAGCAAGGCGGCCATTTCGCAACTCACCAAATGCCTCGCGGTGGAATGGGGCAAACACAACATCACAGTAAACGCTGTGGCGCCGACGTTCATCTCGACTCCGGGAACCGAGGAAGCGCTTGCAGACCCCGCATTTCGCGCCGACGTGATCGAGCGAATTGCCGCGCTGCATCGTATCGGCGAACCCGTCGAGGTCGCCGGAGCGGTAGTCTTCCTGGCATCCCCGGCCGCTTCGCTAATCACAGGACACACCATCCTGATCGATGGCGGGTGGACGGCGCGATAGCTTTTCATGTGAACTGGGCTGTGCGCGAGCAAGGATGGTGGTGCGCATTAATGGCGAAAAATTTCTACCGAGCAACGGGCATGCATTGCGACGCTCTCGGCCACGCTGCCCATCAGTAAGCGATCCAAGCCGCGCCTGCCGTGTGAACCTAACACGATCAAGTCTGCTCCCCAAGCTTCCGCGGCGTCC